>Ga0209671_1002764_pt1 | contig 16382 bp, 4 predicted proteins | sample WorMetHERISLAND2_2_FD_187401 | JGI IMG/M metagenome (GOLD analysis project Ga0209671, IMG submission 187401) | Marine gutless worms symbiont microbial communities from Max Planck institute for Marine Microbiology, Germany - Olavius geniculatus... | ecosystem: Host-associated > Annelida >...
GTCTGACCTGTAGGTGAGTTGACTAAAAAAAAAGGTATATGGATAGCTATAAAAATTTTTGCGTATATTTCACCCATTTGCCGGGAAGCCCCCCTTGAAGGGATTTACATGAAATTTTGCGTGAGGGGTCATCTCGCCGACTTAATCAACCGTGCGAAATTTTATTTCAATCAGATCAGGGGTTTTGATTCTGTTGGGGGTCGAATTTTTGGCTTTCCCATAAGAAAGAGAAGTCGCCGTTAACACAGGGCTTGAACTACCGTTCAGCCTGTGATGGTTTATTCTACGGACTATTGTTTATGTTTTGATTATAATACCAATATGTTGCCGATGAATACGGTGGAAAGATTTTGTTTTGATGCTATTCCTTCTTCAATCCCGGATTGCAATAGCAAAGAGCGAATAGGCCAAAAAAACTCATCCGTCTCAGTTATTGCTGTCTGTCTGAATTGGATCGTCAAGTACAGCTATAGTTAAGTGTTAAATTTTCTAGTTGGCGTGCAGTACATTGTATTGACTGTACACAACTCAGAAAACCTTAAACAAGCAGCAATCTGTCTTTACAGATAAGCAGAATATAGCAATTTTAGCGACACGGTAACTGTTAATCCATCTCTGTCGTTTCTATATCTGAACTGTGCGCTGCTGGCAATTAGAGATGCACGCTGTCAAAAAAATGTCCAGACGATGCGATATCGATACTTTGTACGATACTTTGTATCGCGATAGTAACGCATAACACGTTACTTGGTGATGCTGTCATCTCCAAAGTGTCGCTTATGACTATTATGCGTGTCACCCACCCACTATGTGAAATGTAATACATAGTACTATTTCCGTACATTCATCTATGATCTTGACTTTTGACCTTTGACTTTTTCAACAGAAAACCGAAACACTGGTTACGCTTGCCCTAAAAAATTAGGCCTACAAATTTCAGTTTTATGTTTCTTAACTTTTTTTGTTTTTGAGTTGAGCCCGTACAGGACGGATGGGTAGACGAACAGACGAACGAACAGACAAGTTACAAAGAGACAGACGGACGTGCCTGCCGCACAATAAATTATAATAATCACGGACAGCATTTTGTCAATCTACACATTGGGTTTTAAATCTACTGAAGACTGATGTTTCTTTAATCATTTGATATAACTTAGTTACGATGTCTTGTGTGAAATAGCTCAGATCCTACAGTAGGCTATCTGCAAAAAAACCAATCTAGGCCCTATGCGATATTTCAGTCTACGTGCTGTGTGGTGGTCGGCATGGCTACTTTGTTATTAACTCCGCCAAAACAAAACAGATATCAGTCTTTTTGTCAACTCTATTAGTTTTAGTCATTAACTGAAAACAGATTCTGATAAGATGTTCTGGTTGGATTAAGCGTGGCCAAGCGAGAAGAAAGTGCTTAGATTTTGACCTGTTATTAATAATTCTTTGCACTAAAAGATAGCAGATGTATTCAGACATTTGTAAAGGCCAGCTGACCGCAACGTTTTCAGGGGAGGTTTGAGGTATTTTATCGCTTCGACTTTATGTAAGCCTATATAAAATAATAGCAATACACCAAAACGTTTGAGTGTAAACCTGCCACTTATTTTGCATGTCCAAGCAGTTACAGAATGGGACCAGCTTGAAACGAAACCTACGCTAAACTGCAAGTGCTTACTTACGGTTATAATACCGTCACCAAAATACCGCGGTGTCGATATCAGATACCGTGCAGCTCTGACAGCACAGTTCCGGGGAGAGTCGGCACACTGTCAGACGTCACACCGGTAGCAGGCAGCAGTCGTATCGGCACTGTGTCGTAGTGCTGGTCGCGTGCTTGCCGCTGCAGTGCTTCGAGGCAATTATTGTAAGCTTGCGTCGCGCCCTCTCTCTGTCGCAGAGATAGTACGCTGAGTGAGGCTGGAGCGTATCTATATTCCCTGGGCTGGAGACGGGACAGACAGAGCGCGTCATCAGCTGTTGTCTGCGTCGGTTCAGTTGTTGCAGCGCGTGCCGCTCTGAATGTACGAGTAAGGCCTACTCTCTGTCAGTCACTGCGCGTGCCTCGTTCTGCTATAATGCCGTCATTCTAACCCCGCTGATCTGCTGTCGTCGTCGTCGTCGTCGCTGCAAGTCAAGTCGCGTCATCGTCAGTCGACGCTGCTTCTTCTTATCACGGCTCGAGCGGCAGCCAAGTGCATAATTGGAATGGAGTGTTCTGAGAGATATTCCCGAGGAGCGACGAGCCGAATGTGCATGATAAGTGCTGTCGCCTGCTTCGTTTTGCTTTTGATCAGAACAACCAGTGGTAAGTCGCACCATTTTGCCAATAATTACAAAAAAATTATCTTAAACCACTAACCAGATAGATTTAAATTACTAACAACTTAACGGGCATAAAGCAGCAACATTTCGCAAAAATTATTTTCCGTTTAGTGGACAGTATTGATAGATCTAATGATGTAAATTCAGCTGAGACAAAGTGCTTTTGAATTAATTGCAACTAAGAGAAAGTTGACTTTGGAAATAGCACGTTAGTGTTTTTAGCTGATGGGCCAGATTTTCATGTCATACTAATAATGCGCTTACTTGTGAACAGTTTTGTTTCGTATTTAGCATGCTGTTCATACATTTCTCAGGTGCTACCAACTTACCATTTTATAGTAAAGATTTTTTTATTCGTTTATGTGCTTTTTGCAACGCTATTTTGGACGTTACAGCGGATTCGTAGGTGCGCTCTAAATTGAGATTTCTTATCTCATTCTGCTTTTCGCTGTCAAAATTTTATTGCAGGCGTTGTTGCATGTAGTCTTCGAAACTATTTATCTGAAATGTCAATTATCCGTCGTGTCACTAGCATGGGGTCTTGATCGAACCAGCAGAAAGCTACGCGGAAAAACATAGCTACTACGTGGACTTTCTGATTAAGTCCAGACTGTGATGGGGAGATAACCAGTGAATCGTGTGGAGTTACATTGTCGTACGTGCGAGGACAGATAGAGATGCTAATGCGGGTTGTCCTTAGTTCTGCGCCAGCTGCTGCTGAGCGCCGTTAGAGCTGGGACGATTGGCGATTCGATCGGTGAATCGATTGGGTTTTTATGGATGTCGTTTTTTCCACACACGCTCAAAAATGTCTTTATTGTGATGTCTCATAAATTGAACGTGAATATATTATGTTATAGTCATTTTTATCCGACCAGCTGTCACAGTTGTTTTAAAACATCTGTGCAGATTGCAGTTCATTTAGGATAGGCCTACAGTGTTTCACGTGCTTTATGGTTAGTTCGATCATACTTTGCGTTGTCACGTTGTCTAAAAATATTTTCGCTATAAAAACGTTCATCGAATGATTTAATCTAGCATTACATCACGGCAGTCTATAACTTAACGATTTTTACAGTTTAATGCTTGACGCAGTGACGGGAACGCTAGACAATATTGTATGCCATGTCTACAGTGCAGGATTTTTGTTTCTATAAAAAAAAACTTATTGAACAACAAATGTGATCTCAGTGAATCAAAAGAACGATTATCTTTAGCAGATGTCTGCTTTAATTCAGTGTCTGAACAGTAAACACTATCTTGCATTATGAGAGTTATGTCCTATGGAGAACCGCCCGGACCAGTGACCCCCTGGGTTCTCACAGTTATTGTGAACATTCTTTCTTCTTTTGAAAACCTCAGCCAGGAGTTAAAAACCAAAACGTCGGTGAACAGAGGAATCGATTATTTCCAACAATACTGCCCAGCACTAGGTCGTCGAGACGTTGTTCGGCGCAGAACTCGAAGTGGTGGACGTCGTCGTCATCAGTACGGACTCGCTCGGTCTTGCCACGTCCTCCTGGCCATCTGGTCAGTCGATCACGGTCGGCCGCCACTCAGCCGTGCGACCTTCTTTGTTCAGCCACCAGCCACCAGGGTGTAGTGGGCCGGCGACGCGGGGGAGGGGGAGCCCCCAACTTTTTTCTAGAGTACCAGACAGAAAACACGTTACCCCGCTATTTTTTTAACCAAAAACCGTATAAGAAGGCCGGCTATAATTGTGTTCAAAACAGGCCCGTAAGTTTGTTCTTTGTATTTCGGTCGATAATTCTTTGTATCTGTGTCATTTATTAACCGCTGATAATTGTTCTGATTTTAATTAAGTCCTATGATACTCGTAGCTGAGAAAATTGCCAGTTTGCAATAATTTTTAGTGCATTGTAGTACTGTCATTTTGAATATACATGTGTATTTGTATATGTTAGGCATAATGTAAGTACAGTTTTAAAGCAGAGCGCAAAACCTGCAAGAATTGAAGCAAGGTTTCGCCTTGCATCAGGTCACTGACTTCGAGGCATCCCCACATGCAGTGCCGTGTTTATGAGTACACCCGTGCCATGCACGCGCGGGTGGTCAGCACGTCATCTCCCGGGCTGACGGCTCACACGGAGGGAAGCAGCGGAGCAGCATGCTGCTCCAGGGAGAGGGGGGTAGACGCTTCATGGCGATAACGACATTAAAATGGGAGAAGATTACATCTGGCGTCGTGAGCATGCGCAGCTCGTTTGTTGACATGTGAGTAGCAACCTCCTTGCAACATCTGCGGGCCGTCTGTCTCTCTCTCAGTCTGTCGGCTGCTTGCTTGTTCTGTTTCAGTTACGTCGCAGACAAAAGCAAACAACCATCGTACGAAATTAGCTTCTGTAGTTCTCTTGACGTTTATTTGTTTCTAAGGATTGTATTACTAGTGATAATAGTTTGCGTTATAAGAGTTGACTGTAATGAATCACTGCCATTATTGCTATTACTACTCCTGAGAGGGAAAGGTGTCGTAGGAGCAAAACTGCTTTTCTTCTGAATGAATTCATTCAACATTCTGCTCCCGCTCCCAGTTTTAAATGTTCAAATGGAAGGCAGAGACCCTGGGACAGTTAACGCCGGTTAAGACAGGACAGTGCACCTATCACGCAGGGACTAATGCTCACAGCCCGGGCGTGCTGCAACGAATGGCGTCGTTCTGTCATTACGAGTCCAAGTCAATTGATGGTCATTGTGTTAACATCCGACATTCAGTTGGGTCGTTCCTTTGAGACAGTGTGATATCAGCCGAAGCACTGTAGCTCTTGTATCTATTCTGTACACGCGCTCGCTGGGGTCAACTGGGCAGCTTAGAGATGCGCGATGTGCGAAAAGCTATATCGAAATTACTGCGGTATTATAGCGTATTGCCACGGTACTAGCACTTCTCAGAGAGCCCGGCATATGCTCAACCAAAGGACGGAGAACGTCATGCCGGTATTTTGGCGGGTGTAACGTTAGCTCGCATTTCAGTGGATTATAACCCATTGAATTAAATGTTTGCGTCCCCTTGCCCTTATACAGCTCCATGTGAGCCAAGAAGTGGTTAGGGAGGGTTATACAGAGCCACATGAAATGTTTTGAGCTTTTCTCTGTACTATTGTAAATTTAGACTACCGTGCAGTCTTGAAAATATTTGCGCTGTTTTTTTGAAAATAATTTCTGCAGTTAACATTAGGAGATTCGTCAGTAGGTATCGCAGGGCCAGATATTCAACGATGTCTTGGTAATTGTCAGCATACTATATACATGAATGGATTTATCAGTCTTATCTGGCCCTCCTTCTGTTCCGATGAGCGGACGATAACATTGTCTGACCTTAATAAATAACTTCATTATGTTAACTCGTGATAGATGACTCAGATGAGAGATTGCAGCTATCTTGTCTTCGAGGTCTTCTTCAGTACGCTCACGATCAGCTTGATTTTACAATTAGGCCTACGTGAAACTGATCATAGTATGCTCTGTAGCCTAATTGAGAAGACTATCCACTATTCAGCACAGTTCAGTAGGGGAATTACAGTATAGGTGAGCAAGACGGGAACGTTTGTTATAGTAACGACAGCTTTAATTTCCATGTGAAGTTTAAGTGTAATTTATTCACGCTGGGCGAAAAGCTGCGCAATATATTATCACCGCGCGGATAGCAGAAGCCGCGGTTATTCTCTCCATCGATCCGACGGCGTCTGTGTATGTTATTATTAGCACGCGTTAATTAAAGGCTATGACGGACGTGACAGAATTCACGCATGCAGCAGTCGTTCGCCGTGTTGCAATCGCCGAGATCGACGCTTGCAACGCACGTGCGCGTGCAATAATTACTGTCTCCGTGGATTTTCATCACACGCCAGGGCACCTGTGTAAACGCGACGACACCACGATTGCATCGCTGAACGAGCAAACTAATAGGTCCAGGCCTGTATACGTGACACGACGTGCAATTAATGACCGTGCAACTGACAATAAGCAATTAGCGAGCAGAGTTGGCCGTGCCTCAGTTGGTGCTGAAGCCGTCAGCTTGCATAGACAAGAAATTTCAATTTGCAATTATTGCTCACGGTGTGGATTTCTAGCTGAGGGGTAGCCGGCGTTTTACGTTAGCACAGGGTATTGACAAAGCCACAAAGGACAAAAACCCCCTTCGACCAAACCACACAGAAACTATTTTTCAGCAATTAGCAGTTGTACTGGAAATTGCACGCGCTACTGCGTCAAAAGGGAGTGCCGAAACATTCTTTCAGTTCGATCTCTGAACTGGAGGTAGTTTTATCGTACCGGTATGTTTGTCGTTGTTCGTTGGTTTTTGACGACGCATGACATATCTCGCGCAATTACGGCTTATGCATCGACCTAACTTACTATCAGCGCCTGAGACTCTCGGCAACTGTACTGAAGGCACGGTATACGCTGCAGACGGGGCACTTGATCGGCATGTGGTATTGAAGTCGAAGGTGAGGTACTGAAGATTGGAAACTCGACACCCGATATATACGTCCACTCCAGGTCGCAAGCAATTTGCGCTCATGTAATCAATTATTGTTGCTGCTAGGAATGCGCCACTGGCTGGACTGGCCGACCCTATATACGCAGGCCGTGTTATGATATACGCCGTGTAATATTACGTGCGTACTGCGTGCGTATAACGTACGATTGCCGGGCTTCCTTCCGAATATATCAGTTCAGTCTTGTGACGGCTGTTGTGCTGCTACGAGAGACTGATAGATGTAGATTGCATGTGGCCGATGTTTGACGTCATGTACCCATACCTTTGTCGGAGCGTGCGTGAACTTGGTACAGAATCTGAGATGATGGAAGAAAATTTTGCTTCACAGAAGCTTTGATAAATTGTTTCATACTGAGCAGATTTAGCGTTCGCATAGTATGCTCAGTAAAATTGCCAAAAAGCTACTACTAAATCTCGACGGAAGATGTTCGGTGACTTTCAACTCATTTTTTTTCTAGAACGGTGGATATTTAAATGTACTTTTGCTCGATCCAGTATAGGGGGCCCGAGATACATGATTAATTATACTGTGCTGTATTTTGTGCTCGTTTCCTCGCAAAGGTAAAATAGTCTGCGTTGTTTTTTCTATCTGTGAATCTTGCTGTTTTTGGCATACGATTGATTGGTCGTTGTCTGGTCAGTCTGTACTGAAACGACTCTTGTCTGGTGAATAAAGAGCACTTCCGCAGACGTAAGCGATGTAGTTGAAGTGCTCTCTTTCTGTATATAATACTCTGATGCTGTAGGCTTATAGTATTACGGCGGCTTACTGCACGACTTCATGCATGGTGTAAAACTTCGTCGCCGCTCAAGCACGTTTTATATCGTTGTCGTCGTTACCGTCGTCATAGCAACCGAATTCTTCCGTTTGACTCTTTACAACAAGCCATTGCATCGTGTCTAGACCGTGCATCACTTTTAGTGAAAGCTGGCTAAAGTTACCGATTAATCTGGTAAATTCTGACTGTTCCGTTAATACCCATCTGACTAGATATTTTTAATAAGTGCAGTATGAATACAAATATATAGTCCTGCTGGCGACCAACTATAACAAATAAAAGGAATCGAAAACGTCGTTCAAGGAAAAACAAATGAAATGCAGCAACTGAAACATAACTCGAACTCAAAACTGAGCATAATAAAGACTATATGCCTGCGTGTGTGATTTGAATGTTGACAGATGATGATAGGAGCCACATTGTTTGAGGTGGTTTGCGGTTGCGTATTAAGGCATCGTGCTGAGTCACTTTAGTGCTTAGAGCTTATACGCATTTCTACTCATTTGTTTCGGCTGAACAGGCAGTCTGGCTAATAGGCGCGTGAACATCAGACAACGAGTGGCGTTCATTGTACGTCGTGAGTCAAAAAGTGGAATTCAGACTTATCACTAAATAAAGATCCAGCCACACTTTAAACGTGCCGCTGCACTACCTTGTAAAGTGCGCATGTCAGAAAGCTAGCCATTGCTACCACTCATGAATAAACGTGTTCATTAGTCGGTAGCACAATTTATCATAATTATTATTTCTGTGAATAAAAAAACAAAATTAAACGAACATTCTCGTAAGTTTCAGTAAGTACTGTTTATATTATGTTTTACGATTAACTTCAGGCTTATGATAGTAACTGTTCGCACTGCACACAAGTGGAGAGAGCACGCGAATTTTCTTACATTTATACTTTACAAGGCAAAGTAGCGACGCACTGTGAATACGGCGTCATCTTTATACGTCATTGCAGATTTTTCCTTAGAGCTTAGAGTAAACGAATGGTGAAAATAGGTCAAGGTTTCTAAAGTTATACAGTAAAAACTCGGTGTCGCACTTTTTTGACTCACAGTGTAGTTGCTGCCGAACAAGCTACAGTGTGCGTGCAGTAAGCAATGAGATCCGGAATTAACGAGGGTCACCTGCCACTATGTAGCGAATATCTGAGTCACGTGATTCAGTAAGTAATAGGTGACGCTGCAATATGACATGCGTTTAATTGATGCTATATGGTGCGGCCAGTTTTCGTACGGCGGCGCCACTCGTCTTTCCATTCACTCGTATGGCTAATTTCTCTATCACTAGTCGCCGTATGTCCGTGATGACGTACCTATGCCGTCGCAGTGGAGATGCGCGGACCGACAACTTTGCGGTAATTGAGAATACCGTGTAGCGCAATCGCGATATTGACAATGACCAAACGTCGCGTTGCATGATACACAGTGTGAGAAAATTGAAAATATAAGCGCCGCGTTTCTGGACAGAGTTAAAACAAATATGCCGAAAGAAACGTTCATTGGATAATCTGGCACTTAAGTTTGCTTGTTGATATGTTTCACGTAGCTTTTTTTATACGCTGTAGTATAAATCTTACTACATTAATCATGATTAAACTGCGACCGATTTCCACAGCTATTTTGGTTTACGTCGCAGTCTGCATTGCGTACCGTATTTGAAGTTTTGACTATTGTGACATCACTAATATCATTTGCGTTTATTTTTCATTTCGTGCATTGCTGACAGATGAAATGTTTTAGTGGAATCGGGTAATGGAATCGGACAGCGAGAGAGGCCGGACGGGTCGACCCGTTGTATCGTTTGACCCTCTCGTCTTGATGGTTTTGACGTCACTGAGGTACATGGAATACAGAGATACGCAGACAGGTCGCGGCGAGTGTTACAAAAGTGCAGATCGAAAGCAGAACTGAATGCAAATATAAAAAAAAACTTTGATTTTGATTTGACTATGGATTCTGTTTGTTTATACTGTAGACTCTCAACTCCACGACTTGCTTTGCATCTCACTTTACAGATAATCGATCTTTTACTAACCCTTTGTTACACTTGAAGGCAGCACATGAACAACATGCAATATACAGAAGCTGTGCAAAAAGAAACTGCATACATAAAATGCGAAACAAAAACAGCACATCTGCAAGCAAGGACGATAAGGTGAGACACGATGAAACGTGTGAATCTATTTGTGGATGTGCTATTGGATTTCCGGACTAAAAAGTTGTCCTGTTTTTCTTAGATCCGCTCACATCTTTGCGACAAGTACAGCAGCTGCCACGACTGCTGCTTCTGCTGCTGTTGCTGCTTGCTGCTAGATATTGCAGATGACAGTTAGTCGGACATCCTTTCCTCGCTCCATCACATCTCTTGAACATGCTAGACCCGTCGTTGACAGCAGACGTTGGCGCAGCATATATCCACTGTGCGTAGCAAATGCGATAGATTGCTGCAAGTGTAAACTCTCCCGCCAAATTTGCGAATTGTGCGTTTTGTATATTTTTATGACAGGACACAGATACCGGTAGGTATGTGTATGCATATTGTTCGTCGAGCAATGACCCATTAATGATTGAACCCAATTTATAGCGACACAACTCGACTCGACGACCTACAGGCTACTACAGTCTTATCGTCAGTTCAGAGAAAAATATTGTCTGTTGCTCCATTTTTTATTTGTTTGCTTGTCTGAGTTTCACTCTTTTTGCTGTCGTTATGCCGATTAAACATGTGAATACTGTGTGTGAATAATCTTCAACTGTTTGTAAATTTTGAATAACGAAAAGGCTCAGTTATTTTCTTCATGGACCGTGCCAATCAGCCCAAGCTTATCCTCTATTCTTCTGTGTTTAATCCCTGGCTACGCCACGCACTGGCGTGAGAGTTTTTGTCATGTTGTGTAAAGACAAAACGTGTATTGTCTGGTCCTATCGGACGTCGTTAGCGACCTGTCAGGTCTCGTGCAAGGACCCCGGTGTCTGAACGTGTATCGAATATCGAATATCGGCAAGATCTGCGCGGTGCATATGATGGACGGAACGTCAGTAGGCAATAGCGATTGTTTACCTTCACACGAGGCGGCCGGTCCACACTGAGCAGGCAACGTGATATGACAAACGTTTTCTATACCTGCTACATTGATGCAAAAGGCTTCTTTCAAGTCTTTGTGTATGTATCACCACCCGATCGATTGTTGCCCGTTTTTGTCGTTACTTGGATGCTTTTTGTTTCAATATACACGGAGCGAGTGCTTGAATAAGTGAATGTGTCCAATAGTTTTTTTTAATTTGACATTACAGCGTAATAATTATAAGAATATCTATTTTAATGCACGTTTTATTTAATGCTTTCTGTTGTATTTTTATTTATACGTACCTAATTTTCTGCCATTGATGAGTAACGCAAATGGAGCCTTTGCATCACAAGAAGTTGACGCCATTCGGACGCATATCGCCCAGTCTCTGTATACTATCTATATCTTTAAAATAGGGATGTTTCAGTTTGGACTGCGATTGGCTCTGACGTCACATAAAAGTCGTTACCATGGTAACACACTATGAGCATCATTATAACTAGCGGCTAGCTGCAACGCTTTGTATCGAGGCCGCAGGCCGAGTTGAGGCCCAAAGAGCCGAAAATTGAGGCCGCAGGTTAAAATCGACGCCGCAGGCGGAATTGAGGCCCGTAGGTCCAAAAATGGAGGTTGCAGGCCGATACTATTGCAAAGCTCAAAATATGTATTACGTATAACCTATACTGCATTTCACCTTTTATACTCGTAAAGAACGTGAAGAAATTTATGTCAAATTTAACTTCGAAATAACCATCTGTGACAAAAATTTTAGACAAAACTTTCGCCCTTTAATGATCTTCTCGTTGTATTTTACCTGTCTCTGTTGACCCGGGGTGTATTTGTTAGCAGGGCGTGCCCGTATATGGCTATAGCTGAGTGTTGGCGCCAAACGATGCCACGTTTCTGATGCATTAGACACAGTAACTGAGCAACCGCAATGAATACTTCTGACGTTGTCTGTTTTTTGTTGACTTAACGTATAGTCGACAGTGACAAGATTGACTTAAGAAAAATCTGATCTTTCCTACTTATGTCTAAAATGTTACAAGGTCACATTCTGTTAAGCCTTGGCCATGGTTTTGATGCGCAAAGACTATGCGTGTAGGTCTTGTTATGTGGTGACTTAGCCGTTGTCTTGTTGTGCGACTTCCTTTAACGATTTGTTATTAAAAATCGTATGCATGCAGAAGACCAGGAATGAACCGCTTTGTAGTGTTCTAGATGCCAACAACGAAATTCGATGAAAGTGACAAACAAACAGATTGCTTAGCTGCCATTTGTGCATGCATCAAGACGCGGATTTTTAGACAAATATTGGAGCATATTGCTGCTCAGTCACCGTAGCGTGCATTCATACGTGGTCTTTCTAATGTCACTAAAAGCCGCCGAAAAAACGTTGATCATAGCAATCACAGAAGTCAGTTGTATATGCCCATAGGTACCGCATTTATATGTTGCTTTTCGTTTATGAGCACCGTGAGGCTACAGTTCAAGCTGCCCAACGCGTACTATGCGACGTAACTGAGCTGAACTGACATGGTTTAGTTTTTGACAAAGTGACGAATGGGCAATGCGTTACAGTAGACACCGTCTGACGGCGCCGGTGGCCTATGCGTCACTACGCTCACTTGCGCGTCAGCCAATGACCAGTGGGCTCATCCTGCTTGCCCATTGGTCAGTTCGTCAAAAACTAAATCGTGTCAGTTCAGTTACGTCGCACTGTACGTACCTTAACGTCAAAAGGTGCACGGTTGCAAACAAAAACACATCGCGCGGTGTTTCGGTACGACGAGAGAAGGTCACTGTTGCATTTATAGGCGTGCCTATGTGACGGACGGACGTTTAGACGTGCAATTTTCTGTTTGTCAACGATGGTAATCGTTTTCGTGGCGTTCGCTCGCTCATCGTTTTTGGGATAATCTTTTCTGACGCGGTAATTTTGCCCAGCGGTAGTCAAACGTACCGACGATGGCAGGTGAGTTTGGCCGCTTTGCTGGTTCGTGCCGACGAAATGCTTACTTCCAACGTTACAAAATGCTTCACATTATAACACAGGCGTATTTACGAAATGCGAAGAGGGTGCCGATAGCAGAAAAAATAGGCTTGTCTTACTCCTTTCCTTTTATGACTAATTTTTTCTCTTTCCGTGAATCTAATCTTTATAGACAAGAAAGGGCAACAGGCACCAATTTGCATTGTCCTCATAATGAGTACGTTTATTCGCCAATACGGCAGACAAACAACACAAAAAAGACAGTAAACTAAGAAAAAAAACACAAGCACACATGCAGTCACCCAGACACACACAAACACACCAAATAAAAGCAATAAAACACACTAACAATTACTACCGGCTATCGGCTATAGCGGCAAAATGTCTCTCGACACAGCGTTTCACGCAATACACACTATCACTGCTTCCACATTGATATAGAGTCAAAAGTTTTATGTATTCATCACTCAATTTAAAACAGTGAAAAACGTTACACAATGATATATTCTTACTATGCTCCATACGATAAAAATATTGTAATTATAATATCTAGGCAGTATTGACGTTGATATGTTGATCATTTGCTGTGACAGAGTATACGCCAGTTACCGGTATTGGCTCGCTAACTGCAAGCTACAGAGCCCTTAAATTCAGGCAACGTGTCTGTGGCTATGTCTCTGCGTCTACTGTGACTTTGGTGTCCGTCCAGACTGTTTGCCAATCACGGCTGTGACTTTATTGCCGCTAGCGAGCACGTCGCCCACCCTTTTGTCTTGTCGCTGTTTTCTCGTAGGCCTAAAGATTTTGCGATTGTTACTTATCAAGTAAGAGCAATTTACTAAATACTTACTTATTTAATTACTTTCTTACTTGTATGATTACATGCATGCATTGGAGGAGATCGTAAAAAGTCGGAGGCCCGCAGATAATGCATGGGCATTATCTTAATCCGCAGCCGTGCTAGAATTAATAAACTCGAACGTTGGGGCGTGCATACACTTGCTAAGCTTATGTACTCGTAGTGAGTCACGCGGCGTGACTGTTGGCACTTTGCAATCTGCACGGAAGTGGCAGAATGATGCCTGATTGGCACGAGTGCAGTCCAGCGCGTAATGCAGCAGTCTAGTGCTTGCGCTAATGCACTCGCGATACAGCAAGCAGACATACCACCGTCCAGGTCAGACACGCGCCTGTTGGCGTTTATCACAAGCTACAGAGATTATGGGTTAATTATTATTATTTATTGAAAACGCCAGATGGCAGTACAATCACACAATACAAAACAGTACAAAAAATGCTGAAAACATTACGAAATCACTGAACAAAACGTATGTCAAATGGCATCCTTAACACCGTTTTTTGAAATACGGCATACATCTGCTACACAATAATGTCCAACATTTATACATCAAGTGCGTACCAGGCAAGAAATAGATCTTTATATAACATATGAGGATAGAAACATTTTCCTCCAAAACAATAGTTTCTTTTCATCAAGCAAACAAATGCAGAAATACAAAATTGCACTACACTGCTATTTTTTTTCAATTTTCAGCTGCAGTCATGCGTCGTAAACTAAACGACGGAGTAGTCTAGGCCATCTGAGTGCGGTGTAACTTGTAAGTACGATACCACACTGTCCGGAGTGGTATAAGCTTGCACTGTGTGCTCACGTACCTACTCCAGCAGTGCGGTATCTACAAAATACACAATATATTTGCGGATTGTTGGCTATATAAGACATATTAACTCGATATTAACTGCCTAGAAAATTCCGTATAAATGCACCAAACGAGCTGCAATATTTCGACGCCTCGTTTTTGTGCATTCGGCGTTTTTGCCGTCGGACTTTTTGTACGGACATTCTGTGGCCACATTACACGTTTTGCGCGTCTCTCCGTCCGTGTGCCTGCTCTGTATGGACTTATAACTCGAACACCAAAATAGGTAGAAAAATCAACATTGGTATGAAGTGTTCCATTATTTTTTTTTGCTTCAAAAAGTCGAAGATCAATATCACCGGACGTTAGAAACCTCAAGAAAATGGCGCACGTATCGCGAAGTCGGGATATGCGCGGTGACCTAATTTACTGTCAACGCCTGAGACGCTCTGCGGAAGTGGACGGACGGCCGCATGCTATGTCGGAATCATCTGGGACTGTGCGTAGTAACCAGTAACTATTGAGCATGTCTCGCAGTGCGTGCGGCCGCTGGCAACGAAGGCTCAATCGACGTTGGTGTGGAACGAATGCCGCCGGTCATGTGTGTCTGTTGGAACGTTGAGCTGGAACGAACGACCCGACCCGACCTGTGACCGACTGTGAGTGTGAGACCAGATCGATCTCTGGCACGATAATCTATAACCGTACTCCAGCAGCCATACGGCGGTGTGCAGTACGCGGAAATATTTGATCCGCTGTTAGTCCGCATAGTTCTGCCGCAATGCTACACGACTAACGATCTGCGGTGTAGGCCCAGGCACAAAATCAATTACTTCGATCTCCTGTGTTCGTGGCGTATAACAAGCTGCGCGGCAAACTCACAGCAAACCGAATCAAGTGGAATCAGGGCCTGTATATCAGCTATCCGGCCACGAGACGCCAGGTCGCTGTCACGTGTAAAATAAAACATTGTCAAAATGGCCAAAAATGTGGCGTTTTGGCGGATTTTTTCTCATCCGCTCACCTTTCTCGTTGGCTGGCGTATTGGCGCCGGAATGGCTCGAGGCAGCGACTGCGTAGCGACGCATCTTTGTGATGAATGAATGAGTCATAGTTGCTGCTGCTGCTGCTGCGGCGGCTGCTGCTGACACAATGGCGTGACGTAGCACGCAGCATCCGCGCCGCACCATTGTTCGCAGCATACAGCCGACCGCCGACAATTAACTTAGATATTTTAGTCCTCAGTTTAGATTAATTTTAGATTTAGTTTTTATGCAGTTTTTCGTTTTTGACTTTTTGCATACCTTTTGTGCAAATACTTTCATTTATATATTTTATATAACATTAGTTTTAGTTCAACATTTAGTTTGATAGATCTAGCAGTACCTATCTCTTAGCAGTAATGACAAATTAACAATTTTACGAAACTGTCATTTTATCGTTTATTGTCAGCTACATTAGTATTAGTATTTCATCAGTTATTGTCAGCTAGTTGTCACCAAGTCATGCTCTAACGTTTTACGCCGAAAACTGCCGTTTTCATTATTGTTTACTGTTTAGTTTACTTGCACCACCAAAATTTCGTTTTCGTTCTTTCTGTCATTAAGATATTTTTCTTTTTATTTTTTTTTGCCGAATTTTTAAAAATCTTATTTTTAGTTTTTTTTGTTTTTCTTTAGAGAATAATTGTTGTTTTCGTTGTCGTTTTAGTTACTGAGTTATTTGCGCTAATTGGCTGCGGGGCGTGGCGCCGGGTAGCGCTGCTAGCGCTTCATCCGGCGCTGTCTGCTGCCGTCGCTGATTAGTAACGGCGTAGCAACGCCAGCAGCAGCAGCAGCAGCGACGCTGTGGCAGTGTCATGCCCGAACCAATCACCCTTTTTGCCTAGACGCGTGCGTCATCCACACATTAGCGTCAACGAATTATGATTATTGCTATTATAAAGATCCCGAGGGCTAAAACGAATTATAGTGTTCAAACAAAATCTGTGGTTAAGAGCCAAACGCTCTAATGGCTAGAAGTTCGTCTGCTATGAAGT
>Ga0209671_1002765_pt1 | contig 16381 bp, 10 predicted proteins | sample WorMetHERISLAND2_2_FD_187401 | JGI IMG/M metagenome (GOLD analysis project Ga0209671, IMG submission 187401) | Marine gutless worms symbiont microbial communities from Max Planck institute for Marine Microbiology, Germany - Olavius geniculatus... | ecosystem: Host-associated > Annelida >...
CGTTCACATCAGTTCAGTTGACTTAGACTACTGGTGGTGTTAGTTGGTGCGTTGCATTAATATGAATATTTGTACAGCATACGGACAAGAAAGTCATTATCGTTTAGAAATTTAGTTTTATTGATCAAAGTCATTGAGTGAGAGCGGGCTCGAAGCTGATATGGTATGTCAGTCTTGTGAGGCAAGTATGGCTGGAGGACGTGGTTAGAGTTAGTTTTAGTTGTGTTTTAGTTTTGTTTAAAGATAACAGGAGAACAGACTTGCTTAAGCAGCAAACCAATAATCTACCATGCATGCATGTTTTGGACTCTGCAGCAGGAGTGGGGGCAGTTGCCTGCCCCCAACCGTCCCAGACTTGAATATGAGATTCGCGTAAACTTGATGTGTTCAATTCTCCACTTGGATGGAATAGGCTATCTGCACGAAGTCTTCAAACAGCGGATGTCATATAACGTCATTGTTGTTATTGTTAACATATTGGCGCAATATCTAACTTTCCAAAAAAGTGATAGATATCACTGAGAGAATTTTAAGCAGCATGAAATTAACGTTATACAGCTTAGCTTTAGAGTGCTTAGGTCACCGTCCTACACTCCATCGGGGTTCGGCCCCTAGGAGAACTTTCGTCCCCAAACTTAGCCCCCAAATTTCCAGATAAAAAGTGGCCATGCCTGCGTGCGGTGAGACCAATGAAAGCATTGCATGGACGTCGTGACGTCGACGGTCTCACGGCATCAGTCAGTAATGGGGTGTTTACACGATGAAGCAAACATGAAGCAAACATGAAGCGAAGCATAGGCCCCTACATAAAGCAAAGATGAAGCAAAGATGAAGCAAACTTAGAGCAGACGTCGAGAACGTGTATTTTCAATACATTTGCTCGATGTTTGCTTCATCGTGTAAACACCCTATAACGCTGCATTATGACGATCTGCATGCAAATGCATCCGGTCTGCGTCGTCATAACACTTGAAGACTGAGCCGTCCACTGACAGGCAATAAAAACGCCGCCCGCAGCCGGCGCGCCTTTTCATTGAGAAATTCATAAACACAACGCATAATTTCAGTCAGACATCGGGTAGTTTATTTCGTTCTGCGTGCATGGTATTATCGACCACCAGATCGTTTTCATACGGAATGGATAAGTGATTATATCAGCTATCAAAATTTTCAAGCTCATCGTGTTTTCAATTTGTTAGGTTCCATATAGGTTTACATTTTCCCTTCAAGGGCTACCATCCAAACCAAAACCAGCCGCAGCATTGAAACACAAACAGAAATAAGACAACGATTGTGAAATAAATTACGAATACAAAAAAAACATTATGCACATCGTGAGCCACAAAACGTGCTTTGTCCGTATCTTTGTAAAATACTGACCGCTTTTAAATTTTTAATGACATAATTTCCGGGAGATATGCCACCACGTCAACTGCGTCCATTTTTTACACTCACAAAAATATTGTACTTCTGTTCTGAACGCGTTATACCCCGTTTACACGAGGAAGCTGGCTTTTGGAGCGCACGACGTGCACTTATAAAAGCCAGCTCAAAGAGCCATTTCTAAGCCAGCTTCTTCGTGTAAACTGGGTATTACAGTATAATCTGCATCGATAAGTAGCTAGTAAGCCTAATTGCCTGTTTCAGAAATGTACATTGCATACTTTTACGGCACCACTGAAACATTCTGCCAATCAGTGCAATCGTTGTATTCGTAATAATCTCATTGTTGTCATTGCACCCTGGTAGGCCTATCAATCTGCCAGGAATTGACCTAGGATGACCTTGCGGCCTTCTGCCGACTGCTGTCGCAAATATTCCTATCGCTTTCCAATCTGATTAACTCAGAGCCGTACGGTACGTCCTACGCTGGATAAATCCTCGTCGATAATGAATCACAGTCTGAAATGATCCGGCAGCCAGCTTGCGGTCGTTGGTTTACCACTGCCCAATGATATCGCTCGGCTTTCATCTTAGTCGGCGACAACGGTCGGCAGCGTCCGCAGCAGCACGAATTACGTGTCTCCACCCAGCTGTATTAGATGCTCGCCCACAGACATTGTAACTCTCCCGCTAGCCGTTTTGACGCGTTTATCCCGCTGTCGTTCTCTGGCCCGCCCACGCGTCTGCTTTCTCCAAAGCTGGAAACAACTAGGTCTTTTGGAAAAAAGATTTTAAGTCTAAAACGTTTTTAAAGGTTTATTGGGTTTTGTAGGTTTTATTGTAGGAGAAGACCAGACATAAAAGGACTTTTCGAGGTTTTTAAACAACGTAAAAATCTAGAAATACAAATTTGTCAGCCTCTGCTTTCTCAGCCGCAGCCAATTAAAAGTATGTGTATTAATGTTCAAAATTCATTTATAGTTAAAACATACACTCAGCAGTTAAATTGTGTCCTTTCATTATAGTCAACTGATAAGGTTCTGGTATTTTTGCTGAAATCATTAGTGCAGTTTTCCATCACTTTCAGTTTAAGATGAAAATTAAGCTACGAGCCTTGGTGCGCGCAGTGCGTAGGCTACTAGTACTGTAATGTAAAAAAGTTGCAGCCTGGAATACAGATAAAAATTTAATCACTAACTACTAACTAGAGACACGTCAACCATAATAACGTTGAATTTTTGGCGGTGTTTATTCTCAGAATGAAGTATTCCTTTGAGCAATAATAGCCTACCATCAAGTCTGGAATCTGAATATGATCAATCAGAGATTATTAAAGTGATCTATAGTAATACGAACTACTGTTATGTCCATTAGACAGGCTAGATTGAACACAGTCCAGTCAGAAAACAGATTTTGTTAACAAGAGTTTTGAGAAAAAATAGCGCATTTCATGTCTGAACTTGATGATCTTAAAGTCTGGAATGACAAGAACTGATATATTTGTCATAGGTGACTTGCGTACAATACTCGAACTATCTATGACTTTCTGTTTTTGACTTGAAGGCAACCAAAGAGCAGAAAAAAGTATAGTAATGTAAACAAATCGCTTTAAACCATAAATTGTTTAATTTTTGATTCAAAATCCACATTCATACACAAGCTCAAAGCAGTAGTTTAAATATGACAATTTTCAAAACTGAATTTCACAAATCAACTGTAATGATGCAGTTTTCACGAAAGTGAATATGACATTCATTGCAATGTATGCTGCACTTTATCCTAAACTACAAAAAATGTACAATCGAAATCACACAAAATTCATACTAAAAATAAAAATAAACTTGTACAGTCTAACTTATTCACTAATTTGTGTGCATTGCTATTACAATGGAGTGGGCAAAACACTGATTAAAGGCAACATGTCACACACAACACTGAAATGTATACCAGCATTCATAAAGACTTGCAACACTGATTCTCAGCAACTTCCAGAAGAATGAAAAAAAATTCTGCTTTCCTACAAAATAGTCAATTTTTGTGGGCAGAATTCAGCTGACCAAAAAAAAATTTGCAGACAAAGTGGGTGAATACGGCCGATTTTATCTATGGCATGACATTAGCTTAAGGTGTTTTAAACATGTTAATGAACTCAGAACAGAGTTAGTACTTTTACTTACATGATAGCTAACTGATTAAACACAGTTAACCTTAACAATGTGTCTTGTGTTTTACTACAGCATCAGCTTACCGATGTGTTTCAAAGCCTCCATAATATTTTTTTCAAGGACCATGGCCTTATTCAAGGACTTCACAACTAAAAAATTGTAATTTTTTAATTTCACAACATTCCAGGATATTCCGGACTCTATAAGAAACCTCACACAATAACGACAGACCACCACAGCCTTAGATGCATCATCAAAGAGCCTAAAGGACTAGCGCTTATAATGGTGGGAATGACAGTGGTCTCAAACAACAAGTGGTTCTGTTTCCCGCCGCAGCCAACTCAGTGCTTCAAGACGTCCGGATTTCTCTAGCTCAGGACCAACGACATCCCAACACTTCCTTTGATAGTCGTTGATCCACATTAGCTGCATTAACAACCCAGCATCAGGTTGTGCACACTACAAACTCTTAGAAACATCATAACTTGACAATAACAAATCCGAAAAAAACGGCAATAGAGCTAATAATACTGTTGCTTCTTGTTCTGTGGTCAACATTAGATAGTATCAGTTTGATCTGGGTCTCTCCAAAGAAATTGGAGCTCGGCAAAGAGGGATCCTTTCAAACTGGATTTCTCTTCAGTCACTGCTAGAATGCAGCCACTGCTACTCTTACTACCATTACAACTACTGCTACTACTATTTCTACCAACACCACCACAGCACTACAACAAAAAGTAAAAACACTTGGTTGTGTTTACGTTGTCTGTGACGCTGTGTTCAAAATTTTGTAACAAAATGACCACGTTTGACAAAGTTACAGTAAAAATACTGAAACTACTGATGGACCAAAGTTCGCAAAAGTGAGAATGGCCTATGTTAGTCCTTATTCGAAGAGGTCTATGAATTTTAGATTCAAAATCCACATTCCTTGCCAAGCTCAATGCATCAGTTCAGATACAAGTTCTGCAATAATTCTTCTGCTGTGCCTTTATACTGGTGATGTACCATGAAACCATGAACCAGAAAATATCTCGTAAAATACACAAATTTGTCATCACAGAATCACATACACTGTACAGGTTGTTGCTATTATAACAAGCAAAACTGATAAATAATATTTTTTTTCAGACATTTTAACAAACTTGAAAGTAAACAATTTATTTTACAGAAACTTGATTACTCAAATGAATACTGCCAAAGCTCTAAAAATGTTATTAATATTCATAACTTCATATGAAAACTACGCATTGTAATAGCCAAACTATCTGTGGGCGGTACACAAAACAGCAAAAGCATCACAATTATTGTAAAAACTGAATAGAAATAACACAAACCTCTTCCGTTGTCAGCAGATCTTTTACAATCAACTTGTTCTGCAGAGGCACAAGAGTAAGTGGCTCAAACGTCATAAAACATTTGTTCTTAAAACGATGCTGAAAAATACAAATCCGAATATCAATAAAACAGCTTCACATGACTGGCAAGGCATAGCAAAGATATCAGGAGCAGAAATAATGCCAAGTAATGAATGCTGGAACAGCGAGAAACTGCCGAACAATAAAAATGTGTGAGATATGTAACATAACAGCTAGAAGGCTAGATCAGGAGACTTTAAAAACCTGATTATAATACATAATGGTAAAACAGCTGAACCTAAAAATGGCATAGTAAAAATTATGTCCAACAAAAATTCTGACCTAGAATAATTGGCTGATTCACATAATTTGACAACGGATAAACTAAACATCCATAACAATAAAGTGTAGCAAATTGACGCCAGTTTTAAAAAAATAGCAGACACAATGGAACATTAATGGCACAGAACACACAATGAAAACAACAGACTAGTAACTCGTAACAAAATACTGGAAAATATCCTGAAATAACTTCATGTGACAAAAAATGCAGCAGACTGACTGGGGTGTTAGCTTCGACGACCAAGACCAGGTTTTCAATACGGATTCCAAACTGACCATCTTGATAGTAACCAGGCTCTGCAGCAGTATTACAAATACAGAGTTATTCACTGAGTGAGTGAGTTCAGTTTTATGTCCCACGGTTGACACATTACAGGTCATTACAGAGATGAGTCTTTCTAGGCAGTCACTTGCACTGGTTCAGATGACAAAAAACAACAGCAAAAACAATCAAACAGATTAATAACGCAACAAATGAAACAACAATAACAAACTATCTGTAAACACTCACACAAACATAACATTAACCAGCAAAAGATTAGCACATGCACAATCTATCAATACAAAACTAAAAACCCATTTTAGCGCCTTCTACGCCATCCAGCCAGGAAATGGATCGAGCGTACTCTACAGACAGTATCCGCACTAGGCACAGAGTTACTTAACAACAACATGGCATCAAATATAATCAAATGATCACGACTAAGGCAAAAAAATTAATATATCAAAGAAAGTTTGAAGCAAACTAACCATCACTAAGGATCATGCCTTTCTCCAGTGGGACAGTATCAGGCACAACTTTGCTGCCAATTCCACATGGACCTGTATGAATAGTACACACATACACATACATACACTGTCACTAACTGCTTTTCCAAGTGTTGTCTGGTTTTTCTGCATTTTTAAGATGTCAAGCTACGAGCTAGCAAAAAAAGACAAATTGATGAGCAAGACCCATTATGCAGCCCATCAATGGCCCATAATAACTGTGGCAAAAATATTTTCAAGCGTCTGACTGATAACAAAAACTAAAAAAAATCTACATATCTGAAAATCTACATAGTCAGTTAACAATGAAGTAATTGCGATGTAAAACAAAAGAAAATATAAAACAAATTTATACAAATACAAAAAATTAGAGCTGTCGAAGCGTTAACTTTTTAAACGCATTAACGCACTGTGTTAATTTTTTAATGCATTAATTAACACGTTATTAACGCACCCAGGCATGTCAAAAAAGAAAGTAAGGAGGGTGAGGGGGAGTTACCCCGGGCCCCACGACATTTGGGGGCCCCGCCTGTAAAATATAGAAAGTTAAAAAGCAAATAGAAACACATTTTTAAACAATAACTGATCTCACCGCTATCATAGAAATCTATTAGCGTGTCATCTAAACAATATTTATTTACAGTAGTGACAGAATGGCAACTGCAGTTTAGTTACTTGGATTCATTTGATTGTCAAATAACCGCAGTTTAATGGAATGTTAAAACTTTTGCCTCACAGAATTTAGTAAATTAAATAAACTTATGGATGTGTGTTAATTTTTTAATGCACATTAATTTATTAATGCATTAATTAACACGTTAATTTAACAGCTCTACAAAAAATTAATCAGAAAAAAATCCAAATATCAATGCAACTCCATAACAAACCTTCGTGAACACTGAGAAAAGACCCGACACCATGACCAGTGCCATGAAGGTAGTCAAGACCAATCTGCCATAGATGCTGTCTGGCAAACGAATCCAGCATAAAACCTATACGTCATTACAACCATAATAACAGTTGTAACAGACACGACAAATATTTATGGTACTATCACCAACCTTACACAAATGAACTCAGCCTGGCCATCCTTCCATGTATAAGTGCATGGAGTACCATAAACAGGCACAGGCAAAAAATAGCACCTGCGCCACCCTTGGAAAGAACTTTACATTAAGGTTTTGCGGTTTTTTTTACTTTACACTTTTACTGTCACTATGGACTTTATGGTGTAGTCATTGTTGTAAGAGTTGAAACAAATTATCTATCAAATGCAAGTACGTGAGATCCATCACTGTTTAAGTTAAAAATACAACCAATCAACTACAAAAAAACTATCAACATAACAAAAAATTCACAGTGAATACTGGCGCCTTTGTCTCACTGTCCATGTCCAACCATGTATTTTTGGCACCTCAACAAATTTTATAGTATTGGACTATAAATACGTTATCAATACAATAAAATGTCTTTTGACAGAAAGCAACACTTCATATTGTTGATGATACAGATCTACCCTAACACCATAAATTCATAAACTTACCAGCAGGAACGAAGTACAAACCTTTGACTGGTGGAAAGATAAGCCGAGCAAGGGCGATGTGTCCCTTCAAAACTCGTGTATAACATTCCTAGAACATAAACAAAGAACCAGCAGTTCATCAACGTGTGGACCTCTGTGATTTGGCCACATCTCCAATCAAGATTCCACGCCAGACACAAACTGCAATTCACCAACTGCAACTGAACAGGTTTACCTACATGGCTCCATATTGTGGCACTGGGAAAGAACAGCTGAACATCTACTGATGTTTGTCATGCCCAAAATAAAAAGCAGAATGTCAGTATCATTTTGGTTAATGAATAGACATGTCAGTGACATAATATGGTAGGTAACACCATGTAAACAATCAATCCAATGTTTAAGATCTTATTTCTTTATCTGCAAATATTTTCAATTAACTGCAAGCACTCCTACAAACTTTGTTGACAAAATAGCAGTCAACTACACAATACACTACACTGCAATGAAGTAGTTTGCAAAAAAATATGCATGCATGTTTTACTCCAACAAGTTTTAGTATTTTATAATATTACCTAATAAAAACTACAAATACACAGAGAACAATGTAGTAATATAAATCAGATAACCTTCTGAAACTCTGTCGGCGTCCCCAGATGGACGGTTCGCGTGACATCTGTAGTGCCATCTCTGCAATGCAGAATTGTATTAGATCAACCAACAAACACTAAAGCAACATTTACTTTTACCGATCTCTCTGCATTTTATCACATTTGTAACGTAAATGTTGTTCTTTATACATCAAACCAAAATCTGAAAGGTGAGTTAACCTGTGGATGATTACGTACCAAGATGGTTTATCTGCTAGTAGGCAGTTACCCATCCAGGTACTAACTGGTCCCAGTGTAGAGTAACTTTGCTGATCAAACACAATGTATTCACCGCTACAGCAAAGCACTGACCTGAACTGAGCACCAGAGTCAAGCAGATAAAGCTCATCCAATGTGACTAGCTTGTCTGTCTCAGCTGATGGCCTACAATAAACCCACAACGCATTATATTAGCATGTATGATACAAAGTCCGACTCCCTGTTGGGTCACTATCAAGTGATTACTACCTAAAAGGGTGACTGACCGTCTGCAAATGGGTAAATCATCTTGGTATATACAAAGCCACCAAGATCAACTCAGTTTTCCATTCCTCTGTGCTAGATAAGATAAATCAAGTACTGATGGCCTGCTCAGCTGGGATTAAAACAAGGTGCATCACCTCCTGTCAGACGGAAGTTAACACTATGTGATCCAATATGGTAACAAGCTTGGCATAAAAAGCTATACATACCCCTTTAACCTAAATTTTAACCTTGTACAATGTACAACCTATGATAACATGACACTTGTACACACGTCACTATCGGCATGTTTGTCAAAGATCAGGCTAGATTTATTCAAATCAACTTGCCAAGTACAAAATTAGCTGAACAATAAACTGAAAAAGATACATAAAGATACAACATCAAAAGTACACATGCAAAGTTAACACTATTTCTTACTGCAGAGCTTCGAATACTATCCAGTAGCATTATCTGTAGGGCCCACAGTTTTCCGTGGTAAATTATGCCAAATTCCGTGGGCCAGTTCACAAAATTCCGTGGCTCACTGCGGCAAAATTGTCCAAATTCCGTGGCTTACTGGAGCCTTCCATTTGTGCGTAAACTAAGCTTTATTCTGCTTAAAAAAACTTCAGTTTTTGGATGCTTGCATGGCGCTCAGTTATGCTAGCAACATACAAAGGAAATTATCCATCTTTTTTCTTTTCAAAAGTGCAATTTGTCAATTAGTCGCATTGTGTTAATTTACGACTGTGCCATGTACGATGGTAATTATCAGTAGGGACACAATTTTAGGCAGTTCAGTGTGATTTTTCTCCGTGATATAGTTAGTCTAAAGCTGATGATAGTACAAATAATCAGTCATTTCTTAACTTGTAAAATTCTGCAAAATTCCACGACAGTATCAAAATTCCACGAAAAAGGGCAAATTCCGTGGCTCGGCTTAAAATTCCACGGCCCGCAGAAAACTGTGGGCCCTAATTATCTGACATGAGTTTACTACCACCACCAAGTTCAACTCAGCCGGGTATTTTTACAGCTGCTTCCAGGATACAATATTAGGTCTTCCTAATAGTCCACTTTTAAAAACTGCAGGAATACGACTATGCTGAGGCTCAGAACATAGCACAAAAGCACCAACTCAGATGCATATCATTAATCATACACCTCTGCTGCTGGAGCAAAGTTTGTCAAAACAGCATAGCAAGCAACAGGCTTCTGACTTGTAATGAATGATGGCAGCATTAGACCCAACTGCAGATATTGTAGCAAAGCTTAAGCTGACGTAGTCCTTTTGTTCTCTATCAAAAACACATCTCCACATTCAATACTCACACAGCCAACTCATACTACTTGTTTGTTGTTATATAATACAGTTAGCAGATTACACAAATTAACTACATCTATGACAATTTCAGAAAACACAGCTATATAAATGGTAATTCTATGAGGGGCACTCGATATTTATGTGGGTTAACAAACAACATAACTGACTTGATTTCCAAGTTATAAAAACCCAAAATACACATTTTGCAGAATTTAAGTCTGAGTAAAAGCAGTCAATTTTATTACAGTGCATCATTACTGTTACATCACTCACAGTACACTCAGTCAACGCAACATTTTGCCCACCAGTTTTTCACAACTGTCTCAAGTATTAAACAGTACTGCAAAATGCGCAAAAACTAAACATGTTCTACAAGCAAACTTTCACAAATAAATTTTACAAAAAGCATCTGACTATTTAAAGTTGCAGTAAACCACAATGAATTGCTATTACTACACAAAAAGTTGTGCAATAATAAATAATGCTTGGCAAACTGGTTCCTTACTTCCTGACTGTTTCAGCATACTCAGCAGCAGCAACTTCTGTCAGTGTGCCTTTAGGAGCCTCTTTCTCAAGCCATGAAAAGAACTCGCACATTGCCACAGCATCTTTGATCTGAATTAATTACATCAAGAACATAGCAACTACGAAGTGTCAAAAAAAAACTTCCGCTGATAAGTCACTCAATCAGTGAATGTTTAACTGGCCAATTTATGAAAGTACTGGTAAGTTGACTTTAATCGACAAGTGACAATTATTGCATAACTATTACATGGAAATTAAAAAAACACAACTAGTAGGTAATATGCACACACGTGTAAAGGCATAACAGCATATACTATAATATAAAGGCTTTTTTATAACTGAGGAGAGGTTTTGCAATAAGACATTTCATATAATTGGAAATCTTGATTGATGGCAGAGAATGAGTATGACCTCAAGGTCTAAGTGCCTTTTACAGCATTCAGCAAAGAAATGAACTGGGCCTATTCTACACCGTGGGCCATAAAAACGAGGCACTTTACTTTTGTCAATATCTTTGCCAATCACTGACCAAAATTCTTTCAGTGGTGCACTCTGCAGACAATTTGCCATAATGTGATTATTATATATCCCAACACGCTTTAACTGCGTTGCTACACTATAGTGTAAAACATAAATTTCCAAAAATGACCAAAATTTTTATAATGCATATACAAAAATCATATTTTTGAAAAAAATTGTACCAATTTTCATACGAAAATTAAATTATATTTAGTACCAAAGAAATTTCTGATTTTTTAAAACAAAAACGGAGAATTTTGTTTCCAATATTAATTTTCAATGCAGTGACAGCATACTGGTAATGTAACATGCCATTTAACAATGGAGACAAGGCTTTTATTAAGAACATGTACCAGTCGAAAAATGCAACTTTCAGCAGATACTGACAAAATTTTGGAAGACAAACTACAAAAAAAGACTGGGCATGTTATTTTACAAAATTTGGCAAACACAAAGCACCAACCAAAAGCACGAGTCTGACAGACTGACGCATGCACACAGTGAAGAGAACATGACCACTGTGAAAGAACTGGTAGCCCCGCTAAGGCAGGAAGGCCAGAAACAAACACGTCGTTCAACAAGCCAGATATCCAAAGGAACGGATCTAATACAGTGTAGCATCGTACAGATCATTTACCATGTTTTTGTCTAAAGTGTTTTTTGTTTACCAACACGCATGCTGCCTAATATTGTTGGTTTTCCGTACATTTATATTTCACAAGGTAGTGTAGCAACACAGTTAAGGTGTAGTGGAATATTCAATAACCGTTTTATTGAATTGGACAATGAAAGAATTTTGAAAATCCGTTAACATTTGGCAAAGATATGGACAATAAAAAAGGGCCACGTTTTTTTGGCCCACCCTGCACAGCTCCCAGAACCTAGTTGAGGCTCTGACGGCTTGCTACATATAAAGACACAGCTATGATCTTAAACTTGACAGGCAGAGCTGGTCTAGTTCATAACTTGTGACCTCGTGGTCATATGCATTCTCTTATTCAAGCAATGACTGCTTAACAGTGCATTGAAAAACTGTCATCTCTCTGTTCAACCAAACCTGCCATAGTAATGCAAAGGTCTGTAATGACCCAACTTCGAGCTTCCATGAAGGCAGCACTCAGTTTGTTTAATCCATGCTTGTTTACTATCCATTAGGTCAAGTTATCTTCAGGGAAAAACTTGAATGACTACTGGACAAGAAAAGAATTTTTTTATGAGGCACATGGAAGACAACAATATCCAAGCCATACATGGACTAAAAGCTAAAGTCAAGTCTCTATCTGTCAGCCAGCAAGTGATTAATAATACCTAACAGCCAGCAATGACACTCACGTGGGCAGTTCTCATTCCAGTGATTTCCACGTCATTTTTAATAGCCTTCATCAATGCAATCGGAGTACGCTCCGTCACACGTCTCCGCTGTACAAACATTTATTGCAAACGAGTTTAGTGATAACTAGAAGAGATGTCAAAGACTGCAGTCCTCCATAACACTATGTTGTTTGCCAGCTGACAGCAATATATTCAGTTTAGCTCTGTTTAAATCTAATTATCTCTACGCTCGGCCAAGTCTAACCTTCCTAAAAATTCCAGCCAAATCCACCTGTGACTTCTTTTATAATTCTACTTACAAACTTTTCTGCCCTATTTCGTAATGGTAAAGAATCCAAAGCTAAAATCCAGGTCAAAGTGCCTTTCACACCAGCTGGCCATAAAATGGACTGTGCTTACTCTCTACAGCTTGCAGAACCAACTCAGGGTTCAGACTACATGGGTAAATTATACAGACACAGCCAGTCTTTACAGTTGCTAAATACTCCAAAAAACTCCATTCACAAAAACTGAAATGAACAGACCTTTGGCACCATATTGTACAAAGCATGGCTGGACCGGTCACTAATCTGTAAACAGTGTATAACAAACCAGCATTTCTATACTGCAGTTACAAAGAACAAGCTTAGCAAAATCACACTTATGGTTTAAAGCTAAAATTTGCTTACAAGTACATTACATAAATGAAATAGCACAAATAACAGCAAAATGCTATAATACATCTCTGTATGAAAAAGCATTCGCTGTCAAAAAAATCAATTAAGCTTATACATTTCTCTGCAAATAAAACAAGTAATATGAGCAAAGCTTGCGTGACGTGCGATAGCAGCGGTCCAGGTCCTGCCACCTGGGCAATCATGTACAGCATGCAATAAAATAATAGTGCATTTCGATAGAGTACCCAAATTTGAGGCCTCCATATGAATGACTCAATGAACTTAAAGGTCGGAATTCAAATGGTTAAAAATGTACGTTCAATGCTAAAAATTTCACATGCAGGTTGTCCAGGTCAGCCATTTTGGCACAATTCACTCTTGAAATGTGTAATGCAGCCGAAAACTGCAAAAAAACTAAAACCCTCCATTTTGGGGGTTCAAGGTCATTGATGTTGACACCATTAAAAAGCTTGTCACTAATGCTTGTTATAATAGGCAGTATATCTGTGCCTATCTCCAACTTTTTTACGCTAAACGAGTCAATAGCAGCAAAAACACTTTTTAACCATGCTTCAATGCCACTCATTAACTTCTAACTCCTAAATTTACAACTGTATCACTAAATTGCAATAACTATTGCTACTATAAATATCAGTGTTCAGCCACACAATATCAAATTACACTAGTTAGTGCCAGGCATGTCAGAAAAAGTCAACAAAGTAGTTCAAGTAAAAAATCTGAATGTTGAAATAAAATGTTAAAAACTGAGACTCTAGAGTTCAAACAGTGCTAATATATTGCTGCACAATCGATTAGACACCATAGGACAAAGTTTCAGACAACATGTCCAGGAAGTTATAGCAAGTGCATCATTCAGTTAATTCAGTGCAGTAAAATAATACCCAGATTTTTTCGGTTCCATCTGCTCCTCGGCTGACAAGATTGGCAAGATGTGTAGCAACATCAGTACATGGAAGAATAGTTACAGACATGTTTTCAGTTTTGAGATGAGCAAGGACGTCATCCGACAACTTCTGACTATCAACAAACAACCTACAACCAATGCTCCACGCATCACACGAGCTGTATGACATGAAGCTAGGGACAACCAAACGATCATATTGCCTACGTTCAAAGACCTGCAAATGTGAACAGAATTTCTAACCTATTTACATAACTTGCAAATGTAAACTTTAGGCCACGCCTTCAAAGTATTACCAGTAATCAATTCACAAGTAAGAATTTGGGTGCAGTTAGTACCCCCATTTGGAAAATTGCAATTGTAGGGGTCCAACTTGATACAACAAAATAGCAGTCAGGCTGTTTGTTTCTCCAGACAGTTTTCCGGTAAAATGTACCATTTAATTGAAATACATCCGTTACGAACAAACAACAGACAACAGACAGATGACAGACACAACAGTGTGCCATAAACATGACCGTTAATACAGTCAGCTAAAAACATCGCAGTAACACAAAACGAAAAGAGGACTATGTTAATGTACCACAGCGGGCCACATCAACCAGTGCACTGGCCACATCCAGCCCATGACGGGCTGTTATCCAGCCTGTGACGAAAAACATCAAAAATAACATTTGTAAAATTACCTGCCTAGCAAATTATCCATTCTAGGGATGTTAAATTCGTTTTTTTTCCAAATTCGAATTTCGACCGCTAAAATTCAGATTAAATTCGAACTTTGTTTATATATTTGTGGAGAAGCTTAAGCAATTTGCGTCTGATGTCTGCACTATTGGGCGAGATGAAGGTCACAGCATGCACGCCACATGCCGGGAACCAGTTTATCAACAGTGCAACCAGGACGTCAAGCCATGTCTACTGCGCTCTACTGCCGTCAATTGATGTCTGCTCTTTGTCTGGGCCACCAAGATTTGTTACTTTGATACCTTGCATCAGTATATAACATGTGCCAGGGGTGCAGTGCAAGATGGAGAGTAATTGAATGCCACGGCGGTATGCAGGGAGGGGAGGAGAGAGGTAAGCAAACACGTGGTGGGCGTCGCTTGAAGTGACGGCCAGCAGAAAACAAGAAAATCATCACACAGTGCACCACTGAAGTAACAGGGCTCCACTTTCAAGGCAAAACCGTCTGCGTCTAATTAGTGATGCTTGGATTCGAATATTAAAGGGCTGAAAAACGAATACAAATTCGAACTTGAAATTTGAAGTTTGCAAATCCGAACTTTGTTTAACAACCCTAATCCACTCATTGTCTTACTTACATACCTCCACACCAATGAGCTTGGTAGAATATGTAATATAATACATGTTACTAATGATAGCATTTTGCATTTGTCTGGGTTGCAGCATTATATAGCACATGGCTCAAAAAGTTTGCAAAGTACAGATGCATCACAAGCATTCTGACTATTAATCTACCACTCACTAAACTTGTCTCAATCAGTCTTAATTTCTTGGCTTTTTAACTGGCACAGGTCAGTTGGACTGGATCAACAAATCTCGGGTAAGAAAACTTCAGACACTGCTAGTGCTCACCTTTTCATGTCAGTTGTCAGGCCTGACAGAAGCTTAACGGCAGCTGGCTGCTGAATAACCTGTCAGTCAAACTTGAACTTCAACAGTAAAACACCAGTTTTGAACATTTCAAATTGCTACTGAGGACATTTTTGTTCGTTTGAGACTACAATGCATTGTGACTTTGTTTAATATGTAGCCGTTGTACCTCCCAGCCAACTTTCCCAAAGAACTGAAATCATCATCATCAGTGAATAAATATTATGCAAAAAAGCAACTGAGTAACATACGAACATTACAGAGTCAGCAGTGATAATGACAAAGGCAAAGAAGACAGGATTAAAGCTGATATCGGAGCCTCGTAGATTGAGCAGCCAAGCCACTTCATCCAATGCAGTCACAACAAGCCCACTTGCCTTCTTCTCGTGCATTTTCTCCCTCACCTTATCTACTTTCTCCGGCCATTCTTTCCCTGTGCAAAATACATTACATTACAAAACAAGCTGAATGTATTCAGCAAACCAGGTAAATGTTACTGGTAATAGTACTTTTATTGTAATTAAACTCAACAGTTAACTGATTTTAGAGGCCACTGCCAATTTTCAGAAAGCATCACATCCAAATCAAACAAACTTCTATGTTTAGGGTATTGGTATTATAATAATAATCTTTAATCGCAATAAGATGCAGCATACAGTAAAAAAATACAATACAATGCAGAAGCTAATTACTAAAAAAAACCTAAGCTAAAAGACAATATTAAAAAGAAAACAGAGAAGACCATGTGTATGTCACAGCATACTTCTGAACAAACTTGTGAAGCCTACGAGCAATGCATAAATCAACACTCGGCAGATCAATAACTGTTCTGATAA
>Ga0209671_1002768_pt1 | contig 16378 bp, 12 predicted proteins | sample WorMetHERISLAND2_2_FD_187401 | JGI IMG/M metagenome (GOLD analysis project Ga0209671, IMG submission 187401) | Marine gutless worms symbiont microbial communities from Max Planck institute for Marine Microbiology, Germany - Olavius geniculatus... | ecosystem: Host-associated > Annelida >...
ACCCGAAGTCGACAATGCGCGTTCGGCATATGCCAATGCATTTGAGTTCGGGCCACGTGACTTTGATGCTGGGGAAATTCTCCCCGCCCTCTTTCCCCCCTAATTTCCCCCAATCGGACTTAGGGCGCTGGGCGGACTCACGTTGGGCTTTGCCCCAAATTTCTAGTAGTTAAGTTAGTTGCCTATTACTGGCTGAATGTAGCGTATCAACTACTGATCTAAACCAAAAAATCGTTCGGCTTATTGTGCACGTAATGTTGACCAATGCCATATAATGCATCAATTCTATGCTGCATGTATTGTATAATGTATGCTTATACTATTTATGTGCCTGGCCTACTACCTACTAAGTCCCAAAATCACTAGTTTCACTGAGCTTTGCTCTTAATGGTATAGGAAATGAGTAGTACCTTCACTCTGTTGGGTGATGGATGGCTGCATAATCCCCATGGTATCATTAGCTTATGCCAATCAGATGTTACTTCTGATATTACATACATATGCTCCTGGTGATAAGTCAGTAGTGCTACTGCATCTTCAATAAGATTACGGTTAGTCTGTTAATGATCCGATTTGCTACTTCTATAATAATGTACTGACACTCGGGCATTAGGGGTCTACAGATGTATTCAATATCAAAACACAATTGTGGGCATAAACAATAATATAAATACACAATCTCTCTAAGTGCATATCACAACGCGTACGAAATAAGTAGTCCAGTTTGCAGATTACAGCACAGTATATAGCACAGTACAAATTCAAATGAGCAGCACTGGGCAACAGTAGAGTGAAATGGCTGTTTTAATACAGATCATAATCAAGAATATTATCCTCAGTAGCTAGCACGCAGTTTAATAACGTCAATGCCATATATAAACACGTCTGGTCCACATTGACTTCATAACCCCTGTAGGGTGTACATATTTTGCATACATAAAGCATTACCTGTGATATACTCGATTAGTGTTTTTGATTGGTCAAAATATCTGATTGGTTCAGTGTTTTCAATTAACAAAATGTCTGGGTGGTCAAACGCAAGCTTTTAGAATGAACTTAGAAATGCAATAAGAATTGCAAATTTGGATGTGTGAATATAAAGTGTGATAGAGGTACATGTATGTATACAGAGCAGGCCTGCTCATCTCTAAATTCCTTAAAGCGGAAAATAGTTACAGAAATCAACAATCCAATTGCTACATTCCTCATTCTGACTACTCAAAATATAGCACATACAAACAGACGTACCATACGCAGCAGACCTGCTCATGTGCAAGATCTCACAATTTCTCTAAGCTATAAAACTTACAGAAATCAACAATCCATACACATAACATCACTCATTCTGTCTAGTCAATATATCACAGAGGAAAACTAGACAATGTGATGATGTTAGGAGATTCCTAATATTACTTACAGCTGATACACAAGAACAAATTTACAGCAATACGACACAACAATGAACATAATTAACTCGACTGTCATATGTCACTTTCAAATTCAATGATGTGACTTAACGCACAATTTAAAATATACATTTTAAAAATACACTTAAAGTGGGCTTAAGTGACAAGAGATCGTAACTAAATATACCATGGCATCAACTGTAAATTAGCGAACAACTGAATAAATAACCATAATAAATGTATGGACCCAAGCAACATGTTGTTTGTTGTCAGAATAGTTTCAGTTCGTGGTCATACTAACAATATCGTACACATCTGAAGTAGCTGTTCAAGCAAGGTTGCTGTCATCTCAATGCGACTTGGTGCAGCTGAGGAACTGGTGAAAATAGCACCAAGCTACTACAGATGTGCTAGTAGCTAATGGTGACAAATGTCTCACATAGAAAGTAATACTGGTCAGCCATGATGGCAGCTGGAGATTAGAATGATGAAGGCACGTGTACATCGGTATCCTACCATCTCTACCTACATGCAGAGATTAAACTTGATCTTTATCGTAGTTCCCGAGACATCATTTGATGAAAAAACATGACTAATATAACCCAATCAACACAGTTTGATAGCACACAGTCTCAGCTGCACTAAGGAAACACTAAAATGTTACAGTGCTCACATAAAATTTTTTGGCACCCTCATTCGACATATAATGATAGCACCATGCAGCACAAGTTCATAATAACACACTAGAGAATGTACAACATGTATACATCTTAGGGTTGCGTTATAGTAAGATGCATGGTTGCATTGTACCTGATGGAAGTATTTGGCAAGTAATATTTAGGCATCAGTGAGTTTGATAAAAATTCTGTCTGACCATGCAAAGACGTTCATCAAGTACGTGCAGTTAAAATCTTTCCTATAATGTTTCCTATGAACGCATCAATAAAAACAAGCAATACCGCATTGGTCCACAAACTATTACCCAAGTTAAGTGCATCATTAATGAAGAACAGTGTGAATAGATATGCTTCATTGGTCCTGTAGAGAAAATTGTGCGAGTTTGGTCCTTTCCAATATGACAAATGATATGCACGCTTTTATGTGACTTCATATAGCTCAAAAATGAAGCACAAGTGAATGGTACGGGTTTCAATTTGAAAGTATGCTCAGCTATGCCACGGTTGTTTGTGGTAAGTCTTGAGAGTGAAATTGTCCTACGAATAGCACAAAACACTATGTACCAAAGCAACAATTAACAAGCAAAGGCAAACTTCCACATGATACACATTACACAAGTCTCCACTTTACTTGAGATGGTAAGGAATAAATGTATATAAATACCTACAAGGAACTCTGTTAAAAATGATCACATGAGTGCATAAGGAATAAATGTATAACATAACTAACTATAATAAACTCCGTTGTAAAAAATGGATAACGGTTATCACTGTCACAACATGACGAGGCACATGACTACTGGAGTCTGACTATGTGGATGGATTGTAGATCTATCAACTGATGTGGCTTCATGTGTTAGACATCGACCAGCATAACTCGCGGGTCCTCGAGGATTGCTTTTATTTTGCGAAGAAATGTCACCGCCTCTCTGCCGTCAATCAGGCGGTGATCGTACGTTAGTGCCACGTACATCATGGGACGAATCTTTACCTGCAGCAATGCGGCAACTATAATGCAGCCTTCTGCGGATTCAGCCATTTAAAAAATTATACACAAAAATAACAAGAAAAATATATCAGCTCAGTGCCAACATATTATATGGCCAAGCACCTACAGCTGTTCAACCTTAACCGTACCCCGACTTCTGAAATCTTAACTGAACATTGGCACACCGGTTACTCCTATGGTGTGAAATATTCGCATCAACTTAACAAAAACTTTTGTTTTTACGCGCGAAAGCAGCTACTGCTTTCAGCGCATCTTAGCCATCGCCATTCTGTCTGTTCGTCTGTCTGTCACACGGGTGGATCAGTCAAAAATGGTGCAAGCTAGGATCATCAAATCTTCATCGTCAGCTGCCCGGAAGACTCTAGTTTCAGGAACCGTAAAGCTTTTCCATAAATTCGAAGGGGGTCACCCCAAACGAGGGCGCTAAATGAGAGGGGGGTGGACAAAATTTGTGATTTTTGGCCAATAAGTCGCTCTATCTCAGTAACGGTGCGAGATAAGGCCTAGGTTACTATTAATCACTAATAGAAAATCGTACACTGGCTCTCAATTGCTACCGAATTCAATGACCTTGGATGACCTTGAACGCCAAAATACGGGGTTTTATGCATTTTTTGGCGATTTTGGGCTGCGACACAAGTCTATGTCATTCACAAGGTGGAGCCATGGAACTATCGTTATGTGCACTTTGGCATGACTGTAATAAAGGTGTTGTATTTTATCCCAAATTCCCGCAAATTTAACTCAAAACAGCGACAGAAATTTTCGTTGTATGACTTCGTTGTGTTGTGAGTGCAATAATTTATTATTTAGTACATTTCTGACGCACAGTAGGCCTATTTGGTGAAACGGCTTGCATATCTTAGAGCGTAATTTCTGATATTTTGTTTGATGGTGCTGCCACCTCGGGAATCGGTTTACAATGCCCAGCACTAACTAACGCTGAGTGATTGCATTGATTGACTTGTTATATTTTTATGCGCGAAAGCAGCTACTGCTTTTATCGCATCTAGCCATCACAATTCTGTCCGTCCGTCTGTCTATCTATCCGTCTGTCCGTCACACGCGTGGATCAGTCAAAAGCGGTGCAAGCTAGGATTACCAAATTTTTACCATCGGCTGCACGGAACTATCGTTGTGCGATCCAGATAGAGAATTTGGTATTTGTATATTAACTTAGCGTGAACACCCCAATTCAGCTAATATACTGAACCGGAACTGCTATAGGCTTTCGTGCGTCTCGTGAGCATTAGCTCAAATTTCTTGTTTTACACATTTGTCTTTGAGTTAGGAGCTTGTATGGGTTGAACAGACAAGCATGATCCATAAGTCAGCCTAATAGTACAGCCTTGTGATGAACATCGACACAACTACTTTGATGGACTTTTCCAGCTTCATCCGTGTTAGCTAGTTTAACCTAAAATGGTCCATTGGGCATAAGCTTCACAGTTCAGGGACATTTCTGACATGTCTACACAGTACACATCAATGCAAGGCATAACTCCCTGCACGAAGCCATTTTCAAACTGCAAGTCAACGAAGAACTGATGCTTCGCTCAAGTCACTACTCACTATGTCATGTTTATGAAGTTAGCAAACCAAATATCCATCAGGGATTTGGGCAAGGCTTCCATCTCTACAGGTAATCCAAAAATGACTTACCTGGCTGCTGACCAGAATGAGTTGTCAAAAGCCACACACAATATAGTTAAAGTATGACAAGAACATATTATCAACTTACATCGATACTATTGGTTGAAAAAAGTTAGCACTAACACTGAATGGGTCAATGTCACTTCAATACAAGTAACGTTGCCCACATTAGCTAGCTATCAAACTACAACAACCAATAATTTAAATTGCACATATGAGTGAATAAAGCAGCACTTAACAAAGCCTATTACCTCTCCTTTGACCGCCACTGGACGATCAAATATGCCGTGCATGCCGAGAATGGCCGATTGTGGCGGGTTAATGATTGGAGTACCCATTAATGAGCCAAAAACACCACCATTGCTGATAGTGAACGTGCCTCCATCCATATCCTCTACAGCCAGGTCACCTTTCTTAGCCTACAGCATCAACATAACATGCTACAATGTAAGTCGCTTGTCACAGTTAGCCACTGACAGAGTTGCACAAATATAAAACAACAATAAGTAAATATTACGAGTTAATAATCAGTATCTTTGGCTGTTTGTTATTGACTGCCTAATTGCAAATTTTCTACACAATGTGCCAATAAAAGAACATTGAAAATCAGTTGATATCTAATACGGACATGGACATGGTGTCCCCTTTATAATTACAGTGCAGTTCTACTAACAACAGCAGAAAATACCGTAAAACCATTTTTGACAAAAACAAGTTGGGTCATTTTTGGCACACCCTGTACTCTCACTCTAAATTGTATTGTAATAAAACTATTGCACACACTAACCATAGAACAAATGTAATACCCTGATATGCCAGGCTGACAATGTTTTAATAGAAGCCGGGTCTCAAATAAAAGTCGGGTCTCCAATAGAGGCTGGGGGTCTAAGCCGGGGGCTTCTATTAGCAGTTTTACGATATTATTGCTGTGGAATAAAATGCACTGCTACCGGTTCTAGATTTGATGCCACTTCAATATCTACAGAAATGTTACCTACACAATATGTGTATTGAATTATCAAACGCACCTTTTCACCGAGCTCGTTCAATGACTTCTCGATCTCTGCATAGTTCATGCTCTCCACATTTCTCAGCACTGGCACGACCAATCCCTGCAAAAGTTTAACAATTTCTAATGACAACTACTTAAGTAATGAAACCTGCTTAGTCTTCAACATGATTATCACGACGTTTTAACAACTTTAATGTGACAGGTTTGTTATTTCTGTGCCGGATCTAGCAGTGTGTATTGGCAAACAACAGAAAGGTAAAGCTGTCTGTGCTGCCTTGTCTGTTTCTATGGGCCTCGTGCCTGAGTCAAATAAATGACTGATTGATTGATGATTGACTATAGAGAAGTGCAAAGAAGTTGCACTAAACAAACCTTCAGTATTTGACATTGGATATTTAAACCAAATGCAAATGAATCATTTGAATCACACGAATAAAATAAAATAAATGTACAACATGATCAAAACAAACAGTCGAGTGTAACAACAAAATCTGTTAATGTTACAGAAAGTTGCACAAATATGAAACAAAAAATAATTTCTTGTAAGTGTAAATGAATGAAGACATGTAAGTGGCTTCATTAACCAAGTTTCAGTAATCAACTTTTTTTGCACAGCACAGTGTTGGGCTACAGATAAACCACATATATTCACTAACAGAAAGATACAGATCAGACCAATGTATCTTCATGTAACAGTCACATTAGGAAGGCCTTCACCATATTACTGCAGTCAAACAAGAGAAAATAAGCAAGTGCTCACTAAAGAAGCCTGTCGTAGAGAAGATTCTCAAATATTCCACAAAATCTGATTGGCCAAAGACCAGAAAAGTAGTCCCTAACAGTAAGATAGGCGACAGATTATACTGTGGAAAAGGAGTGATAAATACAACTCACCTTTGGAGTAGCAACTGCTACAGAGATGTCAATATAGTCACGGTAGATGATCTCGGTGCCTTCGATGACAGCATTGACCGTCGGCTGATCCTGTAGTGCAAACGCCGACGCTTTGATAAACGGCGACATGAAGCCAAGCTTCACTCCATGCTTCTTCACGAATGCATCTTTGAACTTCTCCCTCATCTCCACCGCATTACTGTACACAAAACCAACAAATACTACCGTCAAACAACAGTTAAAGCTCTTCATGGAAACCCATCAGAGCTACGAAAAAATCACCTACCATATGGGATCACACAGTCGACACAGGTGAATGGCATACGCTCCCCACCGTAACCCCAGTCAAGCAGGTTAGACCTACTGGTACCCATTTACCTATGCCAAGAGATGGAGAGCTGAGTCAATGTGGGCTCAGATGGTACACCCACAGACAGTCACCCATCTCATAACATAACCAGGCTCCATGTCAAGTAACTGCATTTATGCAACTAGTGACTTTACTGCTAGACTAAGGCACCACACATTGTCAACCGACATACATGCTATCCAACAAATTTATCATTTGCAAATCTAGAAATTATCTTGGTCAAAACAGACCAGGTCAAGCCGAGTTGATTGCAGTCTCTATCAATAGATCAAAATTTTACAACTGTCAAGTTTGCCCAAATGGTACATTTTAACTGAACAGATAACCATTTAATCATTTTTCATGCCATATTAGGTCCTACCATAACTAAGCCAATGGTAAGGTGTGTGATTTCAAAAAATTAACACTGAAAATCCAGCTAGTCCAAAGTCAGCACAACAGACCAGCTTGATTGGCTATGTAAGCTATAAAATCATAACTATTCACATTATGTCACAGTAGTCATATTAGTTTTACAGCTGTAAAACTGTTGCAAACAAGTAATACACTATTTTTCTGCTAAGATTTTCAGCAGCCAGTTGACAATCTGCATAGCAACTAAGTGACAGCAACAAGCATGTGGTTTAAAATACACATGAACAAGAAATGCACCACTGCATACACCTCATGTCAATTTCATTAAACGTAGTCAACATTGCACAAGTATTCTGCGCATCTTTAAGTCGTAGAGCTATGCGCTGCCTCATTCGGTTCATTTTTATCTGCAAACAACAACAACAACCCAATTCTGCTATGATTAAAGTACATTAATAAACATATTTCAATCGACAGTTTCTTTATTTTAGCATAATAAGCACATCCAGAATGAATGCAAAATAGATAATGATAAAGTCTAGTACCGGTAAATAAATTCGGTTCAAACCAACGGATAAAAGTAAACATCAGAAGATAAACAAGTAAGTGTTAAAACACTGCGAACCACCGCAATCTGTCAATCTCCGACACGGTTCAGAAACTCATCATAACAATAACTGTAGCAGCAGCATCGTTATTTAAGTAACGTTCCTAAACTGAACCGACCCTCTGTTCAGTTCGAGCACCAGCAGCTGGCGAAGCAGTCACAGGAGCTGGAGTTGGCTTCACGGTTGAGACGGGTTTGCTCGTCATGGGACCCGTGGGCAGTGGAGGGACTGGCGGTGGAGTTGTTGGGATGGGCGCAGCAGCAGCAGCTTCAGACACAGCAGCTGCAGCAGGTGCTTCGGCAGCTGGCACAGCTTCTGGCTGTGGAGGTCCAGCAACAGGAGACGGAGGTGGCTCTGCAGCTGCACCTAACACACAGATAAACCACCGCTATAGGTCTCAATCGACAAAGTTAGTCTATGCTGGCGAGGCCTAGTTAGCATCTGGACTGTGACTGCACGTGGAAAAGTAATCACAGGAATAACTTTGTGTGACGTAAAGTTAAAATCCTACAAGCTAAAAGAAATCTGTATGCACACGGAATGTCTATGGCTGAGTAGGAACCTGAGTGGGAACTTCAGCTTCAGGCAACATCAATACACCATCTTGGCATATACATGGTGTTTCATAAAAAGGACCCCTTTTTCTTTCTTTCATTATTCACTCAAATGAAGATCAATTTACATGAAATTTTTACCAGTTGTAGCTGAAGAAATACTAATTCAAAATATTGTAACAAAATATGGCTGTTGATTAAATATTCTTTGCTAGTCGTGATGTAACGCTGACATCATAATATGTCATGGGTACAAGCTTGCTAGTCTCAACTGGTGCTGTCAGTTGCTACCCTGCTCCAATAGTGAAAAAAAATGGTTCGTTGATGACAAATTTTTGAAGTTTTACAGTTGCAGCCACAAAAAACGAGCAAAGCAATCACATTTACGTGTCTGTGGGGATAGTAGACTCTCACATGTCTGCAGGGATAGCTGGACTTTCACATGTTCAAGAAAGACAGTGCACTAGCACACCGAGCTTGCAAAATGGTTGCATTTTTGGACTGCGAGATGCCTGATTTCATGTTTCCATGTTGCTCAGTGCTGACACGATAAACATTTTTCATTAGCGAACCAGATTAAGTTCACCATCAAAGCAGGGTAGCACCTGACAGCACTAGTTGAGACAAGCAAGCTTGTACTCACGACACATTATGACATCAGCATTACATCACGACCAGCAAAGAATATTTAATCAACTGCCATATTTTGTTTAAATATTTTGAATAAGTATTTCTTCAGCTACAACTGGTAAAAATTTTGTGTAAATTTATCATCATTTGAGTGAATTATGAAAAAACAAAAAGGGGTCCTTTTTTATGAAATACCCAGATCACCTTAGCCTGGCCATTCCTCTATGGGTAGGTGCAGTGAAAGCCGGAATATAAACTGAAAAAAAACACTAGCTCATCACACAATGCACTAGCCCCACATCAGTGGTCTTGCAGTGTAAGCTAGTGTTTGAAAATAGGCTTCGTGCTGGTTTAGAGTATCCAAGTAAAAAATGTTATTAAGCACAAATGAACATTTCTCATATTTCTCATGTTGTCAGAGAGTAAATACATTAACCTGAGAACTTGGCATCACACTACAATCTGGAAGGCACAAACTGGATTTGCACTCCAAAAATGACTACTAATTAAAACAAGACAGAAAACTATGATAATTTACAAAAAAAGAGGTTAGATATCTACATGAAAAACAAAAAAAATTTTTTTAACGTACGGTACAACTTAAGTATTATCTCAAACCTCCTTCAGTTAGTCGTAACTTAAACAGTTCCTGTCCAGCAACAACTTTGCTTCCATCTTCCACCAACAACTCTTCAATTACTCCAGCTCCCGGCGCAGGAACTGGAATTGATGTCTGTGAAACCAAATTTTTCACATTTACACAAAGGGAAGTAACAACTTGTGCAGTGTGTGAGTGTGTGTGCATGCAATATACAACAATCCACCATTCACGTCATGCTGTCATGCACATATGCTCATCTATGCTGCAACATAAAGAAGGAATCCACCATTCACGTCATGCTGTCATGCACATATGCTCATCTATGCTGCAACATAAAAAAGGAACAAAAGAAGTCGTCAGACAGATATTGCAGCATATTCTGCTCACTGACAGTTCTTCAACAAAGCATTTTTGTCGACAAATGATAATATAAATCTGCTAGCTGATGCATCATAAATATTACCACTTATAACACTTTTAACAAAATCCGATGAAAAACTCTGGCAAAATTATTCATTCTGGCACACATGAAACATCACATAAAAACAAGGCATTGCTACCTTATCAGTTTCAATTTCACAGACAACTTCGTCTTCCGCTACAGCATCTCCGACAGCTACATACCATGTACATCACAACATTTAACTCAATAAGCTCAAAATTTATTCTGAGAATGAAATTCAGTACAGAAATGGCAGTTGAGACAGCAGCATTACAGCCAATGTAAACAGCACCTCATTTGATAAGCAATCCATAACATCTATTCAGTTACAAAACTACAATTCCTACTTGGTTCATATTTGCTCAAAATGTCTTCATCTCCACTTCTCCACTTCATCTCCTGCACAGTATATTATTCCTCATCTGTAATTTTACGTTCTACAGCTTTTGCTTTCCATTTATTGTTTCAAGTTGTATGCTGCATTCTTGCCTCTAGTCATTAGCAGGGTGGTGGTGGCTGCGTTCTTACTGTGACTGTAGTTTTGCTGGTCAATTGTTAGTGCACTATGTGCGTTGTTGATCCATCATCAATGATTCCTGTACTGTTTGCTTCTGTAATACTGTTAGCACGCCAGTGTCATATTCGAAAATAAATAAATAAATAAATTCATCAACAGTAATAAATACAGAACCGACACTGCAGAACCGCCATACCTTTATTCCACTTGATGTCACCTTCAGTGACTGACTCAGCAAACGGTGGTGTTGATACCACTTTCACTTCATCTCCTGCACAGTTCACAATTTAACATTCATAACTGTGTTCACACTAGCTGCAAGCTTACTTTTAAGCTTGCAACATCAAAAATGATGTCAAGAGCATGAGTAGAAAATGAGTACACAAAATCTACTGTCGCTAATGCTGCTATAACCACTATTACGATAAGTGATGTTAGTCCTTGTCCTGGTCTTTGTCAAGACTCCTTAAGGATCAAATTAAAGTCTTTGTCCTGGTCCCTAAAGATAAGTCCTTGACAAATTCGTTTCTGAGCAAAATTTTGCATCTGCTTACATAGTTTTTTTTCATAAATGCAGACTACTGGCTATAGGCCTATCACAGAAACTACTATATGGACATGATGTCTATGTGACTGCATGTAATACAATAGGCTGCCATGGTGACTACATGCTGTTTTACGACAACTTAAGTTTCCGCTGTCTTCAGATTTACAGCCGTGTCTGTGTCTCGTATCTGATAGCATTCGACTGTGCCCTGTCTGCATGGCGTGAATGCCGCAAATAGCAGCCCTTTGATCTTAACTGCTGTGACTGACCGTGCTGCATGCTGACTGATGGTCTTAGTTCTGGGTAAATGATGCATCAGCTTGCTAGATGGCTATCACAATACAAAGTGTGGGTTCGGCTAATGTCTAAGTTTCTTCATTCAGTGACATGCATTAGGCCTGTGTCAACTCAGAATAGCAAAAACTCTTGGATATCCCGGGTTCAGATAGTTTTATTAGGCCTACTTATTGTGCTGCATTCCTGACAAGCTGCAATATGGTACAGTCCAATTGTTTGTCTCTCTGTCCTGTATTTGCTCCAAACTTGAATACAAAAAGGCCGAGGAAAACCAACATTGGTCTGAACATTCCCTAGAGCAAAAGTAATGGGTGTGCCTATTTTTAGCTCAAAGGTTAAGACTGGCATTGCACAGTCTCCTGTAATGTGGATGGCCGCACAATATAACAACATTTGGTTGGCATATTTTACCAATTTCGTGCTGGTTTTAGTCGCAATTTTTTTCACACATTGGCTAAATCTGTAAAGGTGTGTCGTGTGAAAACAAGTTTTGCTGTTATAAAGACTGATAATATGAAATACAATATAGCATAAATACTATGATCACATGGCATTTTATAATGACGAATATCCAAACAAATGTCACTTTTCTGTTCGCTATTAAACTGAGAGAAGAAGTCCTTGCCCTTGTCCTTGTGACAAGAGTCCTGGTCCAGGTCATTGGCTCTCAAGTCCTCTCTCTCTCATTCCCAGTCAAGGGGGCGAGTCACCGTCCCAATCCGTTCCAGAAAGTCCCAGAGGCGTCATGGATCAGCTATGAACAGATGCCTGCGATGAGCTCCCAGGAATCAAATCCCGGGGGTTGTGGCACTTTGCTGGGCGGGTGAGGTCGAAGACGAGTGGCAGGTGACAGTTGCCAGTGGTCGCCGGTTGTTTGGTCGATGTTGGGGCCCAGACGCTTCCACCACGAGAAGGTGGCCACACAGGAAGTCAAGTCCTTGTTAACATCACTGCTATTACCACTTTTAGTTTCAGTTTCAGTTGAACTGGGTAATTTTTGCACTAACAATGGGCTAAGCAGTAAACCCAGAAGTTGACTTTTCTGAACTGTTGCCAAATGCCACTTGTGGCACCCAAGCTGTCATAGCACTGGGGGCAAGTAAACTGCAGAACTACAAGAAAACAACAAAGAGCAATACAAGTACTGATAGCTTTCAAAGCAGACACATCTACAGCATACAATGCATATTGAGACAATAAACAGTAAACAGTAACAACAACTTTCAGTCTTTGTTAAACCGGTCTAGATACTTTCCCAGTTACTCCAGATTAGGTGCCTACAGCAAACTTTTTGGGACTGCTGCAACCATCAGAGCAAAGAGCTGGCCAAAAGTGCAATAAAGTTCAAACATAAAATGCAAATCAGTAAACAACACAGCATCATAACCACAGAGTGGGCCAAAAAATGTGCCACTTTACTTTTGTCAATATCTTCGCAAATTATTGATTATTATTATTATTATTATTAATTATTATTATTGATTACCGATTTTCAAAACTCTCACCAGCACACTTTGCAGACAATTTGCGATCCCACCACACTGTAAATGCGTCTCTACACTACCTTGTGAAATATCAATAAAATATGCATTGCACTGAATGGTCAGTATGACACCAGTCTGTGTGGGTATAACACAGTCTAGTGTCATACGCATCAGTCATCGCAATGTTGGTCTGAAGCATTTTTTTTCAATTACTTAAATTTTTGTTATTATCATTAGTTTTTGCTTACATTTATATTTCACAAGGTAGTGTAGAAATGCATTTACCATGTGGTGGGATATATAATAAACACATTATTGCAAATTGTCTGCAGAGTGTTCCAATGAAAGAATTTTGAAAATTGGTCAATAATTGGTGAAGATATGGACAAAAGTAAACGTTTTTATGGCCCACGGTGTATAATCACATTAGGTAAACTTACGAAAGACGGCAGTAATATGAAAAGCTCTGAAATTGCCATGCAGATTGTGCAATCTGAAACACAAATCACATACACATATTTCAATATGTTTCCATTACAATTTACAAACAACAATTCAAACAACTTCACTCCAAACGACTTAAATCTATCCAAGCACAATGAAAAAATGCACATATGCACCCAGAATCATGTGTCATTTTGTTTATCTGGAATTTTGTTTGTCATGAATCAGTTCAAGCTCTCCAATTCAAGTTCAAAGTAATCTGGTTAATGTCAGATCTCAAAAACTGGATCTAAGTCACAAAGTTTGGTGCATTATATGAATCAAATTTGAACTCACACGAATCACAAACACACAGACTACAAAGGCACTGACAACAAATAAATGTTACACTCCACTTTCTATAAAATCGACACAGTTACTCTGAATTACATTAACAATTTGTTATCTGTATCTAATTACAAATTTCCAAATGCACAAATTTTGCATATAAAAAAATATAAAAATATAAAACAGCACATATAACAAATAATGTCAATCAATCAAAAATCTTTAATAATCTTTAATAACACAGGTATCTTATGTCTGACAAATAACTGAGCTACTGATAGTGACATTCAGAAGAATTGCTGCAAAAGAAACAAAACAAAACAATTCATGTTTGAATCTATATTTATAAAATTAACGAAAAACTAATGACTGTGGCAATAAGCAGTAATTTGTGAAAGTTACCACAGCTGTTCAGTGCTCACTATGTCTACAATCTTGCTTCATATGCCAAAAGTTACATGTGTCACAATGTTCAGTATAATGCTAAATAAAACTACTACCAACCTGTGAACAAAATGAAGCTCACTTGAATCTGAAAATCAACAATATTCTTCTAAAGATCAAACGGTGTAGTGCAGTAAATATACTACAGCTTTAATTTAGACCAATGGACAACATCTATCCAGTTGACTATCTCCAAACTGCATGAAAGTTAATAACCTATGAACATGACTGTAAACACTGTGCACAATTTCACTTGAATATTCCAAGCAATAGTCAGAACTTTACTGGTGTCGCTTTACTTTCTTAAGATTATGACACAAAACCTGCAGGATTTACAGGAGCTCTTTTAGCATCCTCAAGGCTCCCTCTTAACAGATTACTTCAACATCATCACAGACTGACTTTAGGTTACAAGAAATGCCGTTTACTGTGACTGGCAATTGTCATATTCCTGTTGCCGACATTCTTTTGATTTTTGAGCAAACTATTTACAGATATAAGGAGCACTTTAAAAATTCATTCATCAGAACACAACAGATGCTCAGTTCATCGCGGTGTTGCAGCAAAATGAAAGAAGCTTACAAAATTTTGCATTCAATGTACCAAGATATTTAATGAGCTGCTACCTACCTGAACGACTGGATGACACCGATGTGAAAAATCTACTTAACGAACAGTTATAAAATTTCTGAAACAGAACAAATCCAACATACAAAAAAGTAGGTTATAATCAAAATCATGCAACGTGACCAAAACAACTTTTAAATACCCGGTACTGGTACACCGGTACACTGAAGGAAGTAAAGTTTTACGAATGTCCACCTGTCAGCACCAGTATTGGTCCTGCAGCGTATTTCAGCAAAAAGCATAATTTATGCACTATTGGCAAATCCACTCAATCTATCACAAAGCTTTAAAATGAAGCCAAGTCCCAAACAAACACAGGTCCTGAATACAAAATAGGGGAATATATTATAGTACGGTAGTAGTAGTTAGTAGTAGTAGTAACTAGTAATAGTAACTTGTACTAATAGAAGCCAGGTCCCATTTAAAGGCCGGGTACCTGAAACAGGACAGGGTTGAAGGCACTAACAGAAACTGGGAACTCCTATTCAAAGTTTTACGGCATGTTTTGTGAGATTATGGCTGAGATCCTGTATCATAAATAGCAGACTAAAATCAACAAGTTTACATGTCTGGTTGGTAACAGCAATTATACACATCGATCAATACAGAAAACATTCTCAAAAAATGATACACCCCAGATATGTGCAGATCCTAAAATTTTTGAGTCCGTGTCAGTCCGCAGATTTTGACCAAGGTTCCGCATCAGTCGGCGTCTGCAACAGGAGAGAAATATTGGATCCGCTGTTAGTCCGCATCCACACTGAATAGGCATAAGCCTCTAGTCATTAGTACGTAAAGCAGGCCACTATGCCTACGTCTATAGCAGATTACAATTTACCGGCTACAGTGCTACCGTGCTATGCACATCTTGACACACATCACTTTTTTCTGCTTTTAACTTTTATTAGGAAAAATACACTCGTCAAGGAACAGAATCCACGTCAGTCCGCATACGCAAAAAAATCCTGCGGATCTGCGTCCGTAGACTAACGCGTCCGCAGTCAGCACAGACACACTCACATTTCCATGAAGCCACGCCCACAACAGCACTGCAAGGTCAACATGCAATTTCAGTATACTAAACTGGCGAATGTGTTTGGTTATTTCACACCATGTCTTTCACTAGTAATTATGAGCATCAGTAAACTAAACATATCATTCTGAATCAAAATAAACAACATTTTTATAACACACAGCGAACTGAGTCAATGACACTGAGCATGGAGAAAAATGGGTTGTATCCTGTCGTCTACAACCACAGGATAATCACTCAAAGACTACCTTGTTATATGTAGTTCTCTTTGAAGTCAAACAAACAACTCTTGGTATAAATCGTCGTGCTGCGCGCAAAAATGCTGCCATAACTCATTCAAGGTTGACGAACAACAACAAAAATGTCACTGTTGTTACGCACATAGATATCATGGTATCTATGGTATAACTTCCGGTCGCATGGAAAAGAGGAGCAAAGTCAATAACCC
>Ga0209671_1002770_pt1 | contig 16376 bp, 6 predicted proteins | sample WorMetHERISLAND2_2_FD_187401 | JGI IMG/M metagenome (GOLD analysis project Ga0209671, IMG submission 187401) | Marine gutless worms symbiont microbial communities from Max Planck institute for Marine Microbiology, Germany - Olavius geniculatus... | ecosystem: Host-associated > Annelida >...
CAATGATCTTGAATGAACTTGAACGCCAAAATGGGGGGTTTTATGGATTTTTTTGGCGATTTCGGGCTGCGACACAAGTCTATATCATTCACAAGGTGGCGCAACGGAACTATCGTTATGCAATCCCGATAGAGAATTTGGTATTTGTATATTAACTTAGCGTGAACACCCCCATTTTCAGCTAAACTACTAAACCGGAACTGCTGTAGGCTTTCGCGCGTCTCGTGAGCATTAGCTCAAATTTCTTGTTATATTGTGCGTATGTTAGATGATGATTTGTCGGTATACAATGACATAACGGCTACCAGCAGAGGAGTATGTCGGTCAGTCCTTTGAGCTGCTAATGATTGTGAAATGAAGGTGTCTTCGCTCGTTTTATTCGTTCTACTGGAGGCGACTCTGTTCAAATGCGGTTTGTCATCAATCGGTCTTTATTCGCTATAGGTTTCTATAGGTGGCCAGCGACTCGATTTTTTGCACAAATTCGCGAGGAAGCAAACATTGTAGTAGACTTTGTATCGCAGTGATAGTCGTTATTTGAAACATCGTAATTAGCCGCGTGCCTTTCTTTCTACCGGTATGTGTGGTGTGTAAACCTACAAAAATACGAATTATAGTCCTATAGGCCTAGGCCTACTGTTATTTGTAACTTCTGTCAATAGGCCTGCTGTTTTTACTTTTGTAACTTTCATGTTTTTTTGAAAAAATATGCTAAGTATTTTATTTATTTCAAATTTATTTCTCATTACATTTACTCATCAGTATGATGATGATGATGATGATATTTAATTCAATTATTTGCAACCGTACAAACAGTTCGGTTTTCGTGGACTGTTAAGTCGTGTACACAGCGACAGAAACGAATACTGAACTGAACTTAAATCTGAAAGCGAATAAACAGTACTGGCAGTTTGGTTTATTTTAGTTTAGTTTATTTCGTTCGCTCCGTACTCGCCATTATAGCCTATACCCGTTGATTAACTACACCGTGTCTCAAAAATATGTGCCATTTTTATTTTCTGAATAACTGCGTGAAACATTTTGATATTTTTTTGCATGCAACATCGCAAAGAAACTTCACGTAAATAACTAAAGTTTAGCCCATCTCATTTTAATATTGTCGCTATACCACCTTGTAAAATTTAAAAGTTGTAGTTTGGCCGTTATGACTAGTCATTTACGTCAAGTTTTTTTTCGTGATATTGCACGCCAAATCTAAATCGGTAAATGTTTCACTCAGTTATTCAAAATATAAAAGTGGCACGTACTTTTTGAGATGCGGTGTATAAGCATATAGCTATCAAACTGATTAACATTGCACTGTCATTTTTCCTGTTTTTGGCAACTTAATATAGCTACTACGCCCTTCTACACCTATTGTCTGAGCGAGACGGTTTCAATAACGAAGTGAACAACGTACATTAGTGTGCACCGGATGGCAGTGTGTGCGTTTGTTTGGCTGTTCAGGTTACAGCAATTATCCGCCTACCTTCATTCACATCGAGAACCCTCTCTTCATTGCTGAGGATACTCCAGTCGGTCTGTATATTATACTAGTTCACCATATATCTATATCTCTTGCAATTATTATCACACAGCCGTCTTATAGGCCGTATTGCATGCATTGTCCGTCCGTACCAGTGGCGTCATTTCAGTAAACCACGGGTGGTCTCAGTCTACGTTACGTATTGTTCGTTATATTAAAGGGACGATTCACAGGGAAAAAATTAAAAGCACATTTTTGGGGGAGAGGTGGGGTGGGGAAAAGGTCCGTAAATCCCTCCAGCCCCCTCCTTCTTTCTTAAATGACGCCCCTGGTCCGTTCGTTTCTCCCGTATGGGGTTCTAACTCGAAATCAAACAGGCTCTGAAAAAGCCAAAAATGGTGCGAACGTTTCCTGGGTCGGAAGTAATCGATGTGCAATTTTTCGGTCTGAAGGGTCATAATACAAGGTCACCAAACCTCAGAAATCTCGCGAAAATGATGCATAGGCCTATTTTTGCGTGATCGATGTTGCTATACTGTCTCTGTATACTCTATGTATTCATGATATACATGCGATAGCGGTAGGCCTAACAGACTACAAAAATTCAACGCTAAGATATCCATTACTGGCTATGTGTTGCGAGTTTTCCGATTACGACGGGGAATTCCGATGACAACGCGGACGACCGCGTATCACTTCGGCACTTGGCGCGTGCTGGCATTTTTTCTTGTTTGCAGTAGAATCAAATAATGCTAATATTAGATAGTTTTCGGCAACATTCGAGAATAATCATCATACGTACTCTATTCTTTAAAAATGCGTAGGCTTACGTATTTTAGCCGACCGTACAAGTTCAAGTAACAGTCGAGCTTATGGTACGTTTGTGGTCTGTCGTCGTCGTCCATCTGTCTGTCACGGATGTAATGTGGCTAAACGGTGCAAGACAGGACCTAGGTTGCTATTGATCAATAATAGGAAGTCGCATATTGGCTTTCAAATGACATAAATCGATGACCTTGAATGACCTTGAAAAATCATAACGCACTATTGTATACCAGTCGTGCGGTATTGTGGCTAAACGGTAAACTATAGGAGGTCGGGAATGATACCATCGGATAGGACGCTGGCGACTTCCTATAGGCTGTCAATAGTAACCATTTTCCATCTGCAGTGGTTTGGCCGCAATTTTCAGTGGAAAGTTTCAAGCTATAAGTGACCACATCTATGAAACCGTGAGAAATAGGGCCAAAATTACTGTTAATCACTAATAGGAAATTGCACACGCCGGTTTCAGATGAGATAACAAGAAATCTGAGCTAATGCTCATGAGACGCGGGAGAGCCTAAAGCAGTTCCTGTTTGCGGGCAATTTTGGTCTATGTTTAACCATTTTGTCTCAGTTCACTCCTCTGCAGCTAAAAATTGCAAAAAAAATACTAAAACCCTCTATTTTGCGGGTTTAAGGTCATTCAAGGTCATTGATGTTGATGTCATTAAAAATCACGTTCCCATGCAGTGCTTGTTATGATAAGCAGCATGGCTGTGTCTATCTTGCAAGCGTTTTCATGCTACTTTTAGGGGGGTACCCGTCTTTGACAACCACGTGCGCAGGCCTCGTTGAACCTAGGAGGTCGGTACGTAAACTACTAAAATCAGCATTTAATGCCGAAAATTTCATATGCAGGTTGTCCTGGTCTATCTCCAACCATTTCGATGCAATTCACTCCTGAAATGTGCACCACAGGCCGAAATTGCAAAAAAAATCCACTAAAACTCCTTATTTAAGGGGTTCAAGGTCATTTAAGGTCATCGTTGTTGACATTTCTAGAAAGCTCGTCGCCAAGACTTGTTATGATAAGCAGCATGTCTGTGCATATATGCAACCATTTTCACGCTAAACGAGCCAATAGCGGTAAAATAACGCCTTTATAAGGGGAGAGCCCAGGTTTCCCCTTTTCGTTTGTGGGGACCCTCTTTACCCAGCGGCACGAAATTTTGTCGCTAAATACTAGGCACTCTAAGGTATCATATGGCGCAAACCCGAAGTCTCTATCACACCTGGTCTACCAGACACCTTAGACACCAGGACAGAATTACCATACCCAATACGCGCTATAGCTATTTAGCTCTCACGCGTAAAAATCGTTGACCTTGGATGACATTGAAGGTCACTGACAACCAGTACGGTCGGCTATCCTAGCGACAGCTGGGCTTTTTGTCTATTTTAGTGCACGCGCGTGTATCCTGAAACACTTATTTAAAATACATGCAGAGTTCGTTTGTGCGCTGTATGCGAGAAGATATGAAGTCTGTGTGATTAATAATTTACAGACAAATTTAATAACAACTTCAACTCCGAGCCACGCTGCGTGGCATACGCTGATATTCATTTGATTGCTTAACGACGCTCGCCGTCTGTCTGTCTGTCTGTCTGAGCGTGTGTGATCAATACCGATCAATACTGGGTGATCGATTTGCGAGAAACTAAACCATGTCAGGTCAAAAGGTCACCACTATGTATTGTGCCTAGCTGGGCGCCTTGTTTCTCTGCGGTTGCTGGGCGTCTCCTATGATACACAGTATTTGTCAGCCCCCGGCGGCTAGGTGACTGTGTTTTGATGTTCAGTAGCTGTGATCGATAAATATTCATGAACATATGCTGGCGGCGTATTGGCGCGATGCCTTGGCGACGTCGTGTTTATGAATGATACAGAAAAAGGCTGCAGACCTGGAGCCGGTGCTTTAATTGTACCGATGCGCAGTGATGCATGCTGATCAAAAATATTTCAGACAAAAAGCGCCGTATAATGTTTCAGATTGATCATTCACACAAATGCCACCGTTATGAGCTTACATGTCTCGCAACTTAGCCGTATGAATTTTATCGACATCGCAATAAATTCGGTCCGTAGGCCTAGCACCGTGTGTATGCCGCGTTCTGGGCCCCGCAATAGGCCTACTGCACCTGTATTATAAGATCTATTTCCTCTATGGCTGCGCGTTGTGGTGCGTTGCGTTTGAACGCGTTTAATGCGCTGTAACGCGCTTTAACGCAGCACGTTAAAACGGGCAAAACATTGATTTAAAAAAAATTATAATAAATTAATATGACCAACAATCGCGAGAATTTATTGCTGTTGGGAACAGCAGCTTGTTGCACATGCGTTTTGCGTAAGAAAAAAAGAATACGTAAACCTAGATTTTTGATTCACTTAATCATCGCCAACCGGGATGACCAGGGCGACTATCAGCATCTGATGCATCAGCTTAGCTCTGACCCAGCTCTGTTCCGGCGATACTTAATTCGACTGTCTGTCGAGTAGTTTGACCGTTTGATAACCTACTCGGGCTAGTTGGTCGTTCTCATTGGTCAACGGAATTACTATCGCTCGGATAGTAAGCAAAAAATAGATACTATCAGTGTTTTTATTTTAAACGCAACGCAACGCGCAGCCGTAGCGAAAATGCCACTTTATACACCGTGTCTAAAAAAACAGTCAAAATTGTTTTTGCTATAACTTTGTAAAACTTCCACCAAATTCGACAATTTTTGGCAGAAAGATGGCCAAGACGACAGGATTATGTAAGGTGCACTCATTTTCCACCTCACCTAATTTACGTCAACGCATTACCACGTGAAACATAGATGCTCCAAATTGCTGCATAATGCCGAGTTGTTATCAAGTAAACGCAATAACGACTCAGTTAAGCACACAACACACTGAAATGCGAATATTCAGCAGAATTATAAATTTGTATGAAACTTGTTTGCAAATTATCAGAGTGTATGGCCAAAGTGTGCCCAGCATACACGGACACAATGGCTTATGGATGCAACGCCACTGGCTGATAGCAGAATCAAAGGTTGACTGATCAAACGGCATTCACTCAACAATTAGACATATTTTAAGCTAATCAGTCAGCTATTTTGTTGTCTGCTATTTTTATTGTAAACTATTTGACAACACAACATTATTAAATCACGTGGCACTTTCCGTCAAAATGATGATGCAAAGATGAGCAATCTGATACAAATAATCGCCGCGTAATGTACCAATTTGCAGCATTTGTTCTACATGGTAGTCTGTTGACATAAATTGGGTGAGGTGGAAAATAAGTGCACCTTACACAATTCCATTGTCTTGGCCCTCTTTCTGCCAAAAATTGTCAAAAATGGTGGAAATTTGACAAAGTTAGGACAAAAACAATTTTGACTGTTTTTTTTGAGACACGGTGTAGTTGCGAGGCGAGGGGAAGAGCTGACGCAAGAGGTGATGCAGTAGGCCTACTCGAGTCCAGCATTGTAATACCGAGTTTTATTATTAGATCTAGTTTGAAGCAATCGTTGGACAATGCACAATGTTCTTACAAACTTAGCCCATTCAAAGCGTCAGAACCGAAGGGAACCAAAATGCCCCGTTCAGGAACGCTGCATCGACTGTAAGCTTATACCCCGTTTACACGATGAAGCTGGCTCGACAAGCTGGCTCGACGTTTGCTCGATGTTTGCTTGATGATTGCTTCGTGTAGGCTATGCTTTATGCATGCTTCATATTTGCTCGATGTTTGCTCGATCGTGTAAACGGGGTATTATGCACCTATAGGCCTAAATCAGGAATCAGAAGAGGCCTACATCAGGACCTAATCTTGCTTCCGGTTTCTCTTCCTGAAATGTTTATTAGTTGGACTGTCAAAATATCGGTCAATATTGTTACGCGCGAAAGCAGCTACTGTTTCAGCGCATCTTAGCCATCGCAATTCTGTCCGTCTGTCTGTCTATTCGTCTGTCTGTCCGTCTGTCACACGGTTAGATTAGTCAAAAACGGTGCAAGCTAGGATTACTACATCTTCACCATCGGCTGCCTGAAAGATTCTAGTTTTAGGAACTGCATAGCTTTTCCAAAAATTAGAAGGGGATCACCTCGAACGAAGGCGCTAAATGAGAGGGAGTAAAAATGTTGTGTTTTTAGCCAATAAGTCGCTGTATTGTAGGTAGTGGGCGTCTCAGAGTTCCTGAGACGCCTGGAGCCGCACCTCGGAAATAAATGGCAACGAACTTAGAAGCCGCTGAGCGACGGTATAAAAGAACTGTGGCGACCTACTTTCAGCAGTCGCAAGCATAGTGTAGTCGCGAGCGTGGTCGTAGCAGCAGCTGCAGTCGGCGGTTGTCGGCAGTAGCAATTCACCATAACTGCCAGGGAGGACGAAGATGAGCAAGCTACTAGATCAAACACTGGAGTAGAAAAGAAATAGCCTTAAATATTCCTAGAACTAACTAAATTAAAACTATAATTAAGCTTGTAGGTTGCGGCAGAGAATTAGCTGAGCGAAGCTGGCTGGATCGCCTAAAAATACAAATGCAGAAATAGCATAAAATAAAGAAAATATAATATAAAATAAATAAATCTTTAAAATATCCTATAATAAATAAGGAAACCTATAGTATCTTAATAACGGTGCGAGATAGGGCCTAGGTTACTATTAATCGCTAATAGGAAGTCGTACACTGGCTCTCGATTGTCTTCGAATTCAGTGACCTTGGATGATCTTGAACGCCAAAATAGGAGTTGATTATGGATTTTTGGCGATTACGGGCTGCGAGACACATTTCAAGAACCAGTTGAGCCGAAATCAGTTGAGATAGAAATGGACAAGCTGTGTATGAAATTGTTAGCATTTGACGTAAATTTCGACAATGTAGGCTCGATTTTTTAGGTTCAAGGAAACCTGCGCATGAGGGCATCAAAGAGCGGTACTCCCGTAAAAGTCGTTATTTTATCGCTGTTTGCTGTTTTTTTTCGTGAAAACGGTTGCGGATCACCATGAGCATGCTGCTTATCACAACAAGCACTAGACTAAGTGGCGAGCTTTTTAGTTGTATCAAGATCGATGACTTTGAAACACCCTAAACTTTCAAAATAAAGGGTTTTATTGATTTTTGCGATCTTCGACTGCAACGCACACTCCAAGAATGAACTGCGACGAAAGGGCTGTAGATAGACTGACAGTTTGCGAACAGGAACTGCTATAGGCATTCGCGCATCTCGTGAGCCTTAGGTCATGTTTGTTGTTTTTAGTTTGCTTTCAAAGTTTTACTAAACAAAAAGTTGCATCTAGTCTGTTGTGCTGCAGTTGGCCTCTATCTTAGGCCTACTTTTTTGCAAAGGTGAACTAAAGTGTGTTCGTTTTTTACGTGAAGCAGGCCTATTGCACGATGTGTCATGAAATAAAAAAGTGTTTTCGCAGCGTCCCTAGTCTTTTTTGCCAGCCAGGATTTTTTAGAAGTCTCACTAGTGTATAGTCACAACCAGACTGTTCGTAAATAAGACGTGTGTTCTCGTATTATGATATAGCGGGTATGACCGTGACTAGCCTTCGGGTTTTTGGCAGTTCGCTGACCCAGCCATTGACGACGTTTCTTTCTATGTCTGCGTTTCATAAAGACGTCGTTTTAACGCAGATGGCCTCCGTCCTAACATCATCTTAAATCAACCGCAGGCTGTACTACCGATGTGATAGTTCGGTCTGTTGCGATAGAATAGGCCTAACTTACTTTGACTCGGCCCGTTTTGCCTATTTTTAACCGACCGCACTTTAGTAACAGTCGAACTGTTGCCGTGCCTAGGTTGCTATTGATCACTAATAGAAAGTGGCATATTAACTTTCAAATGACATGAAAATTACTGACCTTCGATGACCTCGAAGGGTCATAACGCACTATGGTAGGCTATGCCAATCTTGCGGTATTTTGACTAAACGGTAAGTTTTTAGGAATCGGCGATGATACATCAGATACGGCGCTGGCGATTTTTCTTTATTTAGGCTGTCAATAGTAACCATGTCTGCATCAGGCACTGCAGCGGTTTGGCCGCAATTTTCAATGAAAAGTTTTAAGTTATAACTGGCCCTATCTCAGAAACGGCTAAAGATAGGGCCAATGTTACTATTGATCACCAATAGGAAGTGGCATACGACAGTGGCGGATCCAGAAATTTGGAATAGGAGGCGGAAGGGTAGGGATGGGGTCTAGGGTGTGGCTATGCCCCCTCCGCAAAAAAATTTGAAATTTTAATGCAGAAATAGTGCACTTTGATGCAAAATTTTCGCCTGTTTTAAGATGCATCCCGGTCAATAGGGAGGGGGGTAGCAGCCGCCCCCCTTGAATCCGCCACTGGCATACGCCGTTTCAGATGAGATGAAAATCATCGACCTTGGATGACCTTGAAGGTCAGTACTGCAACAGGAACTGTATAGGCTGTAATGCATCTTCCTTAAGGACAAATGGGCTTTCTTGTAAAGGCAAAAGACAGCCGCGAGCCCTTCCACACTACACACGCTTTCGTCGTTTGTCGTTTAGTCTGTGGTGGGATTTGCATATTACAAGGTACGAGCGTCACATACGTTGAAGCGAGCGATGCAGACGACAACGAGTTGTTATTTGATATCGTCGGAGATGCCGACGTCCTCGCTGCTGGACCGCTGCTACGTATTGTCAGACAAGGACAGAAAAGGGCTTCCGTCTTTCTCAACTCGCGCCTCAATGCCGTTGTATGTTTGTCTGGTTTATTTCACCAGTGAAAGACAAGAAGGCAGGTGCCCCCGCTCCCTGAATTTAGCTTGTCGATAAAGTTTTTTTTCTAGGAAAATTTTCTTACAAAAATACACAACTGAGGCTGGAAATTTAAACTTTTTATAATAAGAACATTGTTTAAAGACGTTTATTAGGCAGCCTGTAGTCCATCATACTCAGACGTTTCATCTTACTGACGCCGTTCTGAGACGTTGACTTTATTTTCGTTTTTAAACTCTTACGTATATTTTTGTAGGCCTATATCATGTAATTCTTTGCGATTTGTGAACGTTTTTCAGACGAATAATGAATGCATTAATGAGAAATTTTGAGCACCCGTAATATTCTCACGGAAATTTGCACCCCTCCGTCGGAAAATTGCACCTTTTTGCTTAACTTTGTAACCCACGATGACTCTATTCTTATTCTACCACTGTTAAATAGTAAGCTGTAAGATTCGTCATTTGTACAACTTCAAAGTTATTCTTCGTGTTTCTATTGTGTAGTGATGGAACTCTGCACTAATATGTCGATACTTTGTGCAGGAAACGAGTCGTTACTACGTTCAGTATTCGGTGTCTGATTCAACCAACCCTCCTGTTCGTCTGTTTCTTGATTTGTTTTTGTTTTTCTTCCAAAACTAACGTAAATAAAACTAATTTTGATAATCTTACACCAATTGAAGGACCTGTTAAATTTAAGCGACAACGCTGCGCTTTGACGAAGGCTTAAAATATAGTTTATGGGCACTGGTGGTCCAAAAAAATTAGTCGCAAAGTTATGTTATAGCTTACTTTTCTAATAAATTTTTACGCTGTAATTAGTAACAATAATTAAGTGAATAACTATTGAACACTTTATAATATTTTTACGCTGGCATACACAACAATAGTTTTTATATACACCACACCTTATATGCGTTGCTACACTACCTTGTGATATAGTACACCGAGTGTCATGCTTCGAATACTATGACTTTCCAGAGTAGTGTAAAACAAAACGATTTTAAAAACAGTGCCGTTTTCAAATATCAGTTTTCTTGCGAATTAACCGCTGAGTGTGCTAGTAAAAGAAATATGAAAATCGGTCGATCTTTGAAGATGTACTGATATTAAAATTTGCATTTATGGTCCATCGTGTACGGTTCCGCAGTTTCTACTGTGTATTTTCTGTGCGCACGTGTAGATACAGCGACAGGTTGATCTGATAGTTCATGAGACGTATAACCGAGCTCCTAGATTCATCAATCTGCCTCACGTTGTCCGTCTGCCTGACGTAAGTTCACCTCAGACTTCGCTGGTTTTTCCGCGTGACAGCAGGTGCTGTTATAGCGCCTCTCAGCTATTGCAATTTTGTCTGTTTGTCTGTCCGTCCGTCTCTCCGTCTGTCACACAGGTGGATCACCCAAAAACAGCACAAGCTAAGATCACCAAATTTTTATTATTGGCTGCCTGGAAAAATTTTGTTTTAGGATTTGTAAAGCTTTTCCATAAATTCGAAAGTGGTCACTCCGAGCGAGGTCGCTAAATAAGAGGGGGGTGAGAAAAATTAGCGATTTGTACTTTTTAGCCTATAAGTAGCCGTATCTCAGAAAAGGTAATAAACACTCTCGACAAACGCGCGAGAACAATAACATAGAAAAACAGTAAAAGAAAAACTTCAAACATTACTAAGATAAACAAAAGGAACACAGAAAATACATGCTAAACATAGGGAAAAAATGAAAGAAAAAAAACTGGAAACATTACTAAGGGAAACAAAAGAAATACAGAAAAAAAAACATGATAAACAGACTACAGATAAACAAACTAATAACAGTTGCTAAATAAAATTCTATTGATAAATGTCCGTTTGTGCAGTTCAGGTGTTAGACATGATCTATTAATAAACCATAACCTATATCTCTTAATCCATATTTGTTAGACTTAGCAACCGGTAATAGATGATGTAGACACTGACTATCGTAAGTTGCTTTATAAAAAAGCTGGTCACCATAGCTTGCCAATAGCTCTTCTACAGTTATGGCCACCTAGATGGCCGACGACTACTGTATTTAACAGTTTTTTATGCCTGAATTTTTTGTTATAAATGCCAGTTTTAGTGTCGATTTTGTAGAATTTTTTTTCCGGCGGTCTGGTATATTTTTTACGAGTATATACGCAATGTAATGTCTATATTACAATGTATGCAGGGTTTACGATATAATGCAATAATGCAATGCATAGGCATGTCTTTCCTGACAAGTAATACATGATAATGCGTAAAAGTTTTATTTCTAAAGCCAAAAAATTGCTAAATATTATTACGGCCCAACGCACGCTACAAAACGGACGCGCATTGCGAGCTTAATTCACTTCAAGTGGCCAAAAAGACAGACAATTATCAAAAACATATTATGTTCACTTTGTTTCGTGTGCAAACATTTTCGTGGACATTTAAAATTTGTGTCTGGCATGCTTTCTATGTTCATTATAGCTTAAACGTTTGTACGTTTATTGATAATATTACGGGCATTTTCTATCGGTTTGCATTTGTCTCGTTCCACTCTGTCTTATGTGAATAAAGTTTACCAAAATGTGAACTTGAAACTGAAATAAATTTCAGAAATTGTCGCATATGTGACATATGTCGGGCGAATCAGGCACCGACTGTAAACGTCCCTAGTCTCTGTTAGGGATAATTTACTGTCAAGGTCTGCAACGCTTGGCAACTAGATAGACTGCCGCGTATTATGCCGGAACTCGGCGTCGACATTGGTGGCTTGGCGTAGCGGTAACGCGTTTCATCCGATCAACGAAGTTACTCTACGCCAGGTCGGGTTAGTACTGCGATGGGTGACTGCTTGCGGGCAGGTAAACTATCTCGGTATGTAACCAACCGCCTAGTTCAACTCAGCCTCCCATCCTTCTGGGGTAGGTAAATCGAGTACCAGCTTATCTGGCTGGGGTTAAGGCGAGGTGCATTCACCTGTGTCGGGTGGCAGGTAACACTGTGTGATCTCGTACGGCAGGTGACGCTTCGTAGCTCTGAGATAGGTTTCCCGTGAAGAGCTATAGCATTTAATCATTTTAACCACTTAAATTAGAGAGGTCTGTAATGTTGTACAGGACACGCCGGTTAATTCAACGGTTTACAACGTGCGTGCAACAGATGTCAACACCATTGGCTCCTGGGGCTTCGTCACTTATCGCTTCCTCGTACGATTTACTTTTCTACTTACTTACTTACTTACTTACTAACTTACAGACTGATCAACTGATTTATTTACAGTCACTGACTTGTTTTTATTGTTTTGAAGCTGCGATATTTCAGCATCTTTGTTGGTGTTTATTAAAATTACATGTATTGAAACTTGTTACGTATGCTATTATTGTAAGCCTACTTATTGTTATGGCGCAGGATATTGATTCGGCAGCCGCATTACAGTAGGCACCGTTTAACGCCGGCCGTGACTGCGTGACTGTGCGCACGTATGCGTCAATCAATAACCAATGGGCTCACCCTTCCATCAAAAACTAAACCGTGTTATTTTAGTTCAGTTAGTTCAGTTAACTCAAGTTAACTTACGAAGTGGAGTTTAGTTCAGTTGCGTCGTTATGCATCGGCCTGAAAGTAGCATAGTGCACACAACTTTGCGCTGTAACATTACTTTGTTTTTTTCTCAATGTTTTATTTTTTTTTGTCAAATTTGGCGTGCTATATTTACCTGCCAAACATTACTGTGATGTGTGCTGATTTGTGTTTGATGCAATTAAGGATGAATCCGTGGAAAAGTTTCGCATAGACGGTGCCAGTGGTCGCGTTACATTGATTCGTTCACTCAACTATTTCACGCAGCGATACTACCAACTTACTGTACTTGCTGAGGTAGGCCACCGTATAGTCACTCACGTGGCGCGGTTGTTATAAAATAAATGCTTATGAAGCTGTCAGTTTTTTATAGATAAGTTTTTTTCACTTTTGTTGTCGAATATTGCGTTCGGGAAAAATTTGCAGATTGTATTATTTCAACGACTTTTATAACGAGTTTGAAGTTAAACATAGTCAAACCTGCAATAGTTTTCTAACAACTGTTTAATTTTTACGCACGAAAGCAGGAACTGCTATAGGCTTTTGCACGTCTCGTGAGCATTAGCTCAAATTTCTTGTTTGTGCATAGGTTTTTGACTGTTGTAATAACCTATTTTAACTTTTTTTGTAATTTGTAACAATAAGTGTTGTGATACACTATGTGACAAATGATAAGAACGGTGATTTAAAATAATATTGGTATAGTAGATTCTGTGACTTATTTATTGTATGAAAGATAAACATGCCTATGAAAAAGTTGTAGCAGTAGCATAGGCCTATCTATGTCTATAGGTTTTGGATGACGAAATTTTGTACGTTTTTACGCGCGAAAGCAGCTACTGCTTTCAGTGCGTCTTAGCCATCGCAATTCTGTCCGTCTGTTCGTCTGTCCGTTTGTCTGTCTGTCACACGGGTGTATCAGTCAAAACGGTGCAAGCTAGAATTACCAAATCTTTACCGTCAGCCGCCCGGAAGACTCTAGTTTCAGAAACCGTAAAGCTTTTTCATAAATTCGAAAAGGAGTCATTTTGAACGGTGGGGCTAAATGAGAGGGGGTTGGGCAAAATTTACGATTTTGGGCAATAAGTCACTGTATCTCAGTAACGGTGCGAAATAGGGCCTAGATAGGTAAATATTAATCACTAATAGGAAGTGTCGACTGGCGCCAAATTCAATGACCTTGAATGACCTTGAACGCCAAAATAGGGGGTTTTATGGATTTTTGGCAATTTCGGGCTGCGACACAAGTCTATATAATTCACAAGGTGGCGCCACGGTACTATAGTTACCGGTATGCGATCCAGATAGAAAATTTGGTATTTGTATATTAACTTAGCGTGAACACCTCAATTTTCAGCTAAAATACTGAACTGGGACTGCTATTAGCTTTTGCGCGTCTCGTGAGCATTAGCTCAAATTTCTTGTTTACGAATGTTGTCGAATTTTGCGGAAAAAATTTGAAGATTGTATTATTTTAACGGCTTTCATAATGAGTTTGAAGTGAAACCTATGTAACGCAAAACGTTGACATAGTCAAACCTGTCTTCATAGTCTTCTAATAACTGCTACATTTTTTTAACTGTTAAGCGGATCAACCTTAAAGTAGCTTTGACTGTTGTAACTGATTGCCCGACCGATCAAAGCGACCAACACTTGGGCATGGTTAGTACGTTTAACTTGTGATCAAAAGATCGCGGGTTTAACTCCCGGTCGGTAGACAATCACCCATCCAAGTAGTAACCATTATATTGCTATGAAGTTTTATAGCAATTGCTATAAAGCCTTAATGATTATCACTTGGATGGGTGACTGTCTGTGGACCGGTAAAATATCTCGGTATGTAACCATCACTGAGGTCAACTCAGCCTTCCATCCCTCTGGGGTAGGTAAATTGAGTACCGGTTTGTCTGGCTGGGGTTATGGCGATGCGCGTTCACTTGTATCGGGTGGTAGGAGATTTCATAGGTCTGACATGGATTTTCTATGAAGAGCTATACCATTTAAACATTTTAGCCATAACTTATGTGTATTTTAGGATGGTGGAGGGTTGAATACAACGGCTAGTCTGACGGTGTCATTAACAAATTCAGCTGGTCAACGCCCGGTCTTTGTCCGAACTCATTACAGCGCTGCGATCTACGAACATGCCGCTTTGGTAGGCAATGCCACATGGAGCTATTAAAAAAGAGGATATGTGCATTATTGGAAAAGAAAAAGGAAGAAAAAGTGCTGCTTGCTTCAGGTCCGTAGCAGCGTCGCTTGGATTGGTCCGGCATTTGTGACGTTTATGAATTGTCGGGGTTCTGGGCTGCAATTATTTTGTGTCCCAGTGGGGTCTAGGGGCAGACCCTGGTGGGGACGATGGAGGCGAAATCCACCTGAAGTTGAAGACTATTTTGCACTATGAAGCATAGATGTAAAAACAACTTTTCGAGAAAAATAATAAAAAAACGTTAAAAAGTTTTTAGAAATGTGGCAAGAATAAAAAAAACGTTTAAAAACATTAAATAAAAAAACGTTAGCCATAATTTGTTCAACTTCTTACCTAATGCCTAGCCTAATGCTCTAAGTGCAGTATGCTTGGAATTATAGTTCAGATAGCAAGAACTTCATTTAATTTTAATTCAACTATGTGGTCATAAGACCATAGCGTTAAACTAACCAAATATACTAGGCCTAGTTAAAAACTTTTTAAAAGTATATTTGGACTAAGTAAACTACATCACTGTGACTTATTAATTCGTTTCTGTGGTCCCAAAAGTAGGCTACTTCACAAAGCTTTTGGTGGAATTTTCAATGCACGTTTTTTTTTAAAATAATAAAAGAAACGTTGAGAAAAAAAACGTTAAAAAGGTAAAAAAAACATGTCAAGAATAAAAAAAACGTTTACGTTTTTACATCTATGCTATGAAGACACATTCTCACAAAATGGTACCAGTATTTGGCGTAGGTCAAATATAGTTGGAAAAAATTTGTACACCGTGGTCCATAAAAAACGTGCCACTTTTATTTTTGGAATAGTTTCGTGAAACTTTGGCCGATTTTAATAATTTCCGGCAGGTTACACCACGAAAGAACTTGACATAAATGGCTGTAGTTTTGGCTACCTCACTTTAATATATAAACGCAGGACCATGGAAAATGACGGACCAATTGTCATTTTCCAGGTCTTACATTCTCGGGCTTTGCATTAAATGCTGTCCGTGTCATTTTCATAGCCTTGCACTTTTAGTCGCTTCTTTGCTGCTATCCGAGTTTAGTAGTCAGTGTTGTTGGTAGGCCTAATTGATGACGCGTTTGCCGTTGGCTTGCAGGGTTCTGGTGTTGTCCGAGTGACGGCTGTTGACGTCGGAGATGGTCCTCCGATAGCTATCGGATACAGCATTGTTAGCGGTCAGCGATATGACGATATTTTTTCATTATTATCAGTAGCGTAAAAAAGTAAACGAAAAAATGACATGACTAGAAAAAATATTTTGCCCATGCAGTTTTAGTGCGCGCCCAGAGTGAGTGAGTGAGTAGGGTTTAACGTCCCACCCGACGCAGTATAGGTCATTTCGGGGACGGCCTTTTTAGGCAGAATGCACACAAACACATGATAGGCTAATCGAAGGGTAAGTTTAAACTTTACAATGAACAGAAAGTTTAACCTTTACAGAAACACAAAACACAAAAATGAGCTTAACCTAAACTTGTAAGAACTCATTATGTGCGTGTATATGTTATTAACATAATGGTAGTTCTAATAATC
>Ga0209671_1002771_pt1 | contig 16376 bp, 10 predicted proteins | sample WorMetHERISLAND2_2_FD_187401 | JGI IMG/M metagenome (GOLD analysis project Ga0209671, IMG submission 187401) | Marine gutless worms symbiont microbial communities from Max Planck institute for Marine Microbiology, Germany - Olavius geniculatus... | ecosystem: Host-associated > Annelida >...
GATTATATTTATACGGACATATACTGTAAACTGTCGAAATGCATTGGACAGACTCTGCGTGTTCGTATGAACATTATCTGGTTTATTTATATGGCCATTTCATGGATATAAAAGGAATTTTGTTCAGTATTGTCAGCAATGCAGGCCAGCAGTGACGTCATGCCTGACGCATGTCGTCTGGTTTGTTCATTCATGCCATTAGGTAGTAAGTAACAGTTATAAGCGGCTTGGCTACTGTAAGAAATATCTGAAGCGCAATATCTTTGTAGTTGATCACCAGTAGGAAAACAGTATTTTAGTAACAAAACAGCAAATATAAATGTACAAAACATCATTTTATACACTTGTTAACGGCAACATTTAAGAACTTGCACATCGAAAAAAACAAAAATTACAAAAGGTGATATTATTCAGCAGCACATTGACACACAGTCAGTGTGATGCAGGCAATATCACCTTTTGTAATTTTTGCTGTTTTTGATGTGCAAGTTCTTAAATGTTGCCGTTAACAAGTGTATAAAATGATGTTTTGTACATTTATTAACATATATAACATAACATATATAATTGCTGATGTCTTCTTTTCAGGGCATTATATCGTCATTCCCATTGGCATCGTGCTTGTTATACTAATAATTTTTGCCATCATTCTGTGTGCATATTTCAGGTTCGTATATTTTTCCTACATCATATTACAGATTACTTGTATAGATGTTGTGATGGTACGAACAAATATTACTAATATCGCAAATGGCGAGTGACAAAAATTACAGAAATTATTGTTGTTTCTACTGATGCTACTCATATATCAGTATTGTCATTTTGTGGTGGTTAGCGCTTTGGTCTAGACTAACGAAGTTGCTTTGCGTCTGGAATAAACTGTCAATGACGGGAGAGTAGGCTTACGTGTGCATGTAGGCTCTGTAGTTTGTACTGGTTAACCAACGTCTCACATATTTTGTTATATTCTTCTAGTTCAAACTTCAAAACGATGCTGACAGCCTGTGCTTAACACATTTTACTTTTACAACTGCATCATGCAGATTTTTACGTCCTATTTCAAGAGACCGGTACCTTATGTAAATTGATAAATTACTAACAGTTAACCTACTTCAGGTGTTTGCAGGATAGCCCTATACCTTTCAGCAGTCATGTGCATTGTATGCATATAGGCTGACTGTGTTGTCAGTTGTCACAAGGTATATGCATGTATTTTGGAGATGCAAACCATTAAAAACGAGCGTCAGTTTCTGATTGGATTATCTTTGGGTGACCATATTATCTTGATGACTTTTTAGAACGAAAAGGAAGCATGAGCAAAGGGAGATTTTTATGTCGTGGAAAATTGAATGCGAAGACTTGATTATCAAGGAAAAACTTGGGCCAAGTTCAATGCGGGTTAGTTACGATTACTTTCCATGAATCTACTATCTTAGCTATGCATAGCCTATGCCTATGTGCTTTTGTCATAGAATATACAGCGACGTTTCCACGTGACACATTAGTCTGACACTGAGTCTGATTATGTTTACTATGCCTGAATTTTGATTTCGCAGTCTGTCGTGAACAGTCGTTAAATTTAAAAATCTGAGTTGTGATGTTGCCGCCTCTTGAATGCAGTAGACTGAGTACATACGATTTTGTTCAAAACAATACTCAAGAATACGAATTTATAATGATTGTGATGTTATCATTATTCATATATTAACTTTTTAAGATTTACTTTGTATCAAGTTATATTATAATAAATGTTTTGGGTGTTATCGTAAAATATATTGCTATTGAGTAATTTAGAATTATGTTACAGTGCATTGTTGATGTTATATAAAACAACACAACAGTTAGGCTAGAGTATACACTATGTCTCAAAAAAGTATCTAAGACATTTTCGACTGTAACTTGAAAACCAATTATCATATTTTAATAATTTTTGGTACAAATATTCGTGACACAAGTTGACATCAAATAACCGTTCAGTTTCCTACCTCACCCAATGTATGCTTTTGCACTACCTAGGGAAAGCAGATCAGTCAAAATGTGTGTTAAAATAAAAGAAAACCTGAAAAAACATCCCCAATATTATCGATCATGCCTTAAACAAAGATTAGCAGATTTTAATAATATTTGGCAAAAATATTTCTGACACAACTAGTTATTAAATAAATGTTTTAGTTTCCATTTCACCCAACGTCTGCTTTTGCACTATCTGGAGAAAGCAAAGCAAACATAAACGTGTTAAATGAATGAAAGAAACGTCAATAAATTCCATTTATCCTAATTTGTCGGCCCCAACAGCAGGTCTTGCAGTAGTGTGTCTACCAGGTGAAGTTTAGGAATGTTTGCAAAGTCAAGAAGCGACTGGTAGAGTCTGGATTGGTTAGGAGCAGAACATTATTGATACCGCTGTCAGTGAATGGAGAACGCGTCTCCTTGCCTGTGTTCGCATAGTGGGCCAATACTTCAAACAATTTTACTGCAAGCAGTTGAAAAATGGACAACTAAATAAAATGTCAGCCAGTGTCAGAAAGGTGAACAAAATGTGTGGAGTTTTTACGTGTTATGTTAATTAAGCAATCACATCACATTGTATAAAAAAGTGATATTTTGCTGGTTGTGCACTCCCCAGGTAGTGCAGAAACAAACGTTGGGTGAGGTGGGAAACTGAATGGTCATTTGATGGCAAGTTCTGTCAGGAATACTTGTACCAAAAATTATCAAAATCTGATAATTAATTTTCAAGTTACAGTGGAAAATGCTGGGGATACTTTTTGAGACACAGTGTAGTTTTTGCCAATATTTTCACTTTCTTTTAGTTACAGACATATTAACTGTAGGCAAAAATTATAAATAAAAATAACTAATTTTGGTTTAATCAATAAATTTAATGATTTGTACGTTAATTGCAATGAATCGCTAACATTAAAGCCATGGAAGCTGGTTAGGAGCTTGAAATTCACATTACGCAAGCCGTTATAGGCGACGTGACTCGTGGCTGCTATAATACACAGTAGGCGAGCTGCGGACAAACAGACACGCTGTCTGTCAATAATGGGGTGTTTACACGATCCAGCAAACGTCCAGCAAACTTCCAGCAAACGCATTCAAAATGCACATGCTAATGCTAGACGTTTGCTGGATCGTGTAAACACCCTATAAGGGTTGTTTACTCGTTTATAGCAGTCGCGATCTGGCAATAAATGACGACCATGATGCAGTGTATTATAACTGCAGTGTTCACTAAAAAGATTATTGATACTGCGGTCACGTGAAATTGGTTTATGTCAACTTTAGTCGATTGCATCTATCGATAGCCATAGCCATGCATCAGCTTTCGGAGATGCGGTCACCAACGTGGCGATATACAACAACCAACAAGTCTCTTTCACCATACTGTCCCTCGATGAGATCACACTTTCATCTTCTGATCTCGCCGAACTGAAAACGGTAATGACGTATAATTAATCACCACCACTGCCATCATAAAATTAAATGCGCCGTTTACTATACAATAAGATCAGCAGTGCGTAGCAATGCAAGAAATTTGAGCTAATGCTCACGAGACGCGCGAAAGCCTATAGCAGTTCCTGTTCGCAAACTATCAGTCTATCTCCAGCCATTTCATCGAAGTTCATTCTTGGAGTGTGCGCTGCAGCCGAAGATCGCAATATCAACTAGAAAGCAGTCATAGCCCGCACCAACGCCATGTTATTCGCCAGGTGGCAGCACCATATTCGGTTTGACAGCCGTTTCTCTTATCCCCCCTTTAAAGCAATGGTAACGAAAATTTCAAAGTGATCCAGAATCCAGGATTCCTTCCGGCTCACCCCCAAAATTGAATCACTGGTAGTTTTTACCATTCCCGACATTTCCATAAAATTTCAGAAAGATCCGTCCATAACTTTTTGAGTTATCTTGCTGACACACAAACAAACAGACAAACAAACAAACAGAGTCTGGCAAAAACATTACCTCCTTGGCGGAGGTAATAAAACCCTTTATTTTTGAAGTTCATGGTCTTGCAAAAGTCATCGATGTTGATACGACTGAAAAGCTCGTCACTAGTGCTTGTTGTGATATAGGCAGCATGCCCAATGCTCGTGCCTATCTGCAACCGTTTTTACAAAAGACGGCCAACAATGGCAAAATAACGACTTTTACGGGGTACCGCTCTTTGATGCCCTCGTGCGCAGGTTTCCTTGAACCTAGAAAATCGAGACCTAGACCGTCGAAATCTAAGTTCAATGCTGAAAATTTGGTATACAGCTTCTCCATGTCTATCTCAATTGATTTCGGCGCAGTTCGTTCTTGAAATGTGTCTCGCAGCGTGAAATTGCCAAACATTCCATAAAAAAACCTTTATTTTGGCGTTCAAGGTCGTGTAAGGTTATTGAATTCGGTGGCAATGGAGAGCCAGTGTACGACTTCTTATTAGTGATTAATAGTAGGCCTAACCTAAGCCCTATCTCGCACCGTTATTGAAATACAGCGACTTATTGGCTAAAATTCGCAAATTTTTCCTACTCCCTCTCTCATTTAGCGTCTTCGTTTAGGGTGACTCCTTTCGAATTTATGGAAAAGCTTTATGGTTCCTGAAACTAGAGTTTTCCAGGCAGCCAGCGGTAAAGATTTGGTGATCCTAGCTTGCACCGTTTTTGACTGATCCACCCGTGTGATGGACGGACAGACAAACAGACAGAATTGCGATGGCTAAGACGCGCTGAAAGCAGTAGCTGCTTTCGCGCATAAAAAATAAACATTAAAAGGCCATACATTCATACAAGATTTTGACCGGCAAGTGTACAGGGTGTGCCAAAAATGATCCAACTTTTTTTGTCAGAACTTCGTCAAATCTCCACCAAATTTGATAGTTTTTGGCACACAGATAGCCAAAACGATAGAATTAAGTAAGGCACACTTATTGTTTACTTCACATAATTGACGATAACGCACTACCGTGTAAAACGCAGATGCTCCAAATTGTTACATTACGCGGTGATTATCAGTATCAGATTGCTCACTTGTGCATTATCAATTCTACAAAAGACACACATAAGATTTAATAATTTTGTGGTATTAAACATTTTACGCTGAAAACAGCAGACAAAAAAATAACTCACTGATGAGCTTAAAACACATTTTATCCATAAATGAGTGCTGTGCATTTTGATCAGTTGATCGTTGATGCTGCTGTCAGCCATGGCGCCACGTCAGGGGCGTCATTTCAGTAAATCGTTGGGGGTCTCAGTGATCCTTGGGGTCTAAGTCTGCATAACGTATTGTTTTTGCAGCAGTAACACTGTTTCAAAGGTACGATTTACAGGGAAAAATCTAAAATCGTAAATCTTTGGGGGTCCGTAGACCCTTCCAGCCTTCCTTCCCCTAAATGATGCCTCTGCATCACGTCTAAGCCATTGTGTACACTTTGGACATATATTCTGATAATCTGGAAGCAAGTTGTTACAAAAACGTATAATTCTGCTGAATATATCAGATTTTGGTTTATTGTGTGCTGGATAAGTCATTAGAACTTTTATGGAAACAACAACTGAGCCTTATGCAACAATTTGGAGCATCTGCGTTTTACATGGTAAGGTAGACAGTACATATTTCTATCGTCTTGGCTATGTGCGCCAAAAATTATCAACTTTGGTGGAGATTTGAAGACGTTCTGACAAAAACAATTTGGGTCATTTTTGACACACCCTGTACATTAGACAGATTTCGGCTCGATCTGAGCCACGCCACTTCCGTCTTGTTTGTTTCTGTGTTCATAGATGTAGGCCTAATGAACGTTTTATAACTTTTTTGCGTGTTTTTTATTTTCGCAACTTTTTATTTAAAAAGCAAACGTTCTTGAAAATTCCATTAGAACCTCACAGAAAGTTACAGAAAGGAATTATTGGTTTTAGTGTTGGTAGTTTATTTACTTATTCTAGTGATAGGCCTACTTGGACTTATGCATTGCTGTTGTATGAGGATTAGGTCAGAAGCGTCAAGTATGATTTTGAAACAGCTGTCAAAACCTAGGCCTAATAGTATTTTTCAAGTATATAATCAACTCAAAACGGTTTAGGTGAGCTAATAGCTAAAAGTGGGGAAATGGGGGCTTGACCAACATATGGGAGCCCCTGAGCCCTATACCTGGCGCCGCCATTGTGCTGTACAAAGTTAAGTGAGCTTTCAACAAACTGTTTTTTTATTTTTTAATTATGTGCTTTTTTTATTTCTGTGATATTTTCTGTCATTTTTCTGTTTATCAGCCATTATCATGTCTTCTGGTTTTAGTGCCTTGCACCTCATGCAGTGTGCAGCAGCTTAACGCCTAAATCGGTATAGTGGTGAACTAGCTTAAGCTAGGCACACCGGTGTGTTGGCGATTTTAAAATGTTATAGCGTGATATTTTAGATGAAAGATCTGCAGCACTTCAATATCTGCAGTTTCGTTGGAGCATGTGTGGAGGTATCAGACCTCATCCTGGTCAATGAATATTGTTCGCGCGGCAGCCTCATGGTAAAGTTTTTCGTGTCAGTATACTCTTATTAAACGCACATGCAGACATAATTGTACTTATAATATTATTACGCGCGAAAGCAGGTACTGCTTTCAGCACGTCTTAGCCATCGCAATTCTGTCTGTCCGTCTGTCTCTCTGTCTGTCCGTCTTTCCGTCACACGGGCGGATCAGTCAAAAACGGAGCAAACTAGGATCACCACATTTTCACCCTACTCTTGAATACTCTAGTTTCCAGCCATGCCAATCGATAACAGTTCTAGTTCACAGATACTAACTATAGTGTGCAATTCTTGGATAGACGGTGCAAATATTAAGATATCGTCAGCGTATAGCACAATAAAAGAACGTTGTCCAGCATGAAGACGTGTAACCATATCGTCAATATAAATAGCAAATAAATGAGGAGACAGGACAGAATCTTGTCTCACTCTGAAATCAATTCTGATAAACACAGAAGTTACATCGTTTCATTTAATGCACGTACGACAATCACCAAGCCAGTTTTCCAGAACAGTAAGCAATTCATTTGGAATATTTTTCTTCATTAACTTTATAAATAAGGCATGGTGATTTACCTTATCGAATGCCTTTGATAAATCAATGGAACATAAGTTTACCATACTGCCACCATTAACAAAATGCTCGACAGTCTTTCGTACAGTATAAATTGCATTTGTACAGCCACGCCCTTTTTAAAATCCGAACTGATTATCGCTTGTTTCTAAAAGGTGGCCAAATCTGTACAAAATACAGTGCTCAAAGACTTTTGAGATTACATGACTGATAGCTATACCCCTAAAGTCGTCAGTAGTCATAGCTTTAGTCCGACAGTCTTGCAACTTAGGAATCGGGATAGTATAGCTAAGCCTGAAGGCTGAAGGAACATAATTGCAGAGTAAAATCAAATTAAACAATCTGGCCAATAAACACGGTAATATCAGGTGAGAATACAGTGAATGTTCAGCTGTAAGATTATCCAGATCTGCAGACTTACCACGTTTTTACGCGCGAAAGCAGAATGCTTCGCGCGTCTTTGCCGTCGTCTGGGCGTCTGTCTGTCCGTCTGTCTGTCTGTCACACTCGTGATCTGTATCAAAACGGTGCAAGCTAGGATCACGAAATCTTCACTGTTGGCTGCCCCAAGTCTGTAGTTTATCGTGACAAAATTTCGTGTCACTGGGTGCAGGGGTTCCCCTCGAACGAGGGCGTCGAAGAGGGGTACCCCCTAAAAAGACGTCATTTTGCCGTTATTGGCTCGAATAATGTGAAAACGGTTGCAGATAGGTACAGCAACAGTGACAAAACTTGCTGTTAACCAACTTTTGAGTCAACAACTTTTTTACAAATGTGCACTACCGCGACGCTAACGCATGCTGCAGAAATGACGCTGCTCGCTGATAACGGCTGCTGCACAACGACGTTCCCGTTGTGCACGTGACAGCCACAGTTAACATAGCAAAAATCGAAATTAAATTTTAAAAATTTCGATAAAAAGTAACTTATTTTTATGCCAACAATGTCTCAAGCTTTTTACTGCAATTTTTTCAGTAGTTTTCCTGTTTTCGTATTGCAGAGGCTTATTTAGATGTCATCTTTCCGCAAAAATGGCATTTTTCATGATGTCACGATTACATTAGCTATACTCAGTAAGAAGTAAATTTTGGAGATAAGTTTTAGATGTTTTTAGTAAATCTTATCATTATGATAATGTATGCCAAAAATTATAAAAGTAAAGTTACATTTGTTGAAGTTATGCAGGAAAAAGTGTAGACTTTTTTTCCGGACATGGTGTATAAGTCACGCGACAAACGCAACTCAGCGAGTTTTACTAAGTAAGTGAGTAAGTAACTGACAGTGTTTTGTTGTAGTGTGTACGTACTGTAGGCTGTAGTTACGAGTAAACATTTCTTCAGTTCTATGCTACTTTGTGTAGTATACTGTAGAATGTGTTTTAATCAGGACGTGCTTCAAGATGAATCTAAACTGGATGAAGACTTCTCAAACTCGTTTATCAACGAGCTCAGTCGAGTGCGTTCTGCGTGCTGCGTTCTGTGTTTTGTTTTGTAAGCATTTAAACACGAAAATGTTGAAGAATTACACTAACCGACGATTTTATTGCTGCATGTTTGCATAAAATAGGCATGCCGCCAATTTCTCAATCTGTGTTTACTATCACAACATCAAACTACTTTTCGTGTTGTAAGCATTATGAGAAGTATTTCTGAGTATTTTTGCCGGCAAGTTTAAAATTATTCCGTAGAATTAGTTATTCTGAAGAGTTGTTTAATAAATGACAGCGAGACGTAACCGATGAAAGTGACACAACAAAACGGTGTAATGTAACTGAAATCAGTAGCCTAGGCCTATGTAACGTATGTCGTATAGATGTGGACTGGACGCTATACGGAACGAAACATGGCCTTTCAACCATGCAGTATCACTTGGATGACATTGAATGGTCATTAGTAAGCATATGACATAATAAGTTCTTATTGCATACAAACAAAATAGGTGCAGACCGCCGCCTTACACATTAATACTAACTGTAGTCCTTAATCGCTTTGTTTCGGACATACCGCGACCTAAATACCAAAAATCGCCACTTTGCTCTAAGTCATCTCTACTCGACCACAATTGATGCCAGGTAATAAAAAAATGAATATTTGTTTACGTGAAAACGAAGTTTCTTTAACACTAAGTTTCTTGTATGTTTTAATTAGTTAAGTTTTTTTTATTTATTTGTATTCGTATTTAAATTGCTGCCACTCATGGAGAATAAAGATGTATGTCCACTATGAGGCATAAAACACACCAAAATTGATCGTTCGTAACTTGAAGACGAATTATCAGATTTTAATAATTTTTAATACTAATTTTTCAGACACAACTGGCGATCAAATGACCACTTATTTGCCCACCTGCTTAAACGTCTGTTTCTACACCACCTTGGGAAATCAGAACAAGCAAAATATTACTTTGTTATTTCATGCAGTATTATTATTTGATTCAAATAACACACATTTAGCACATTTTGTCCAAATTTTTAGCACTTTGTCTGACAGTTTGTATAATTGTCTAGTTGTGCAACTGCGGACAGCAAATATTTGAAATATTGGCCTTTTGTGTAAACACAGGCAGGGAGATGCATTCTCCATTCATTGATATCAGTGTTGATAACGTTGATGTTCTGCATCAGTCGGTTTTTGAGTTTATTGATATTCCTAAACAGTGTCCCATAGACTCGCTGCTGCATTACACTGCAAACATTGTCGAATGGACTGTGATCAAAGCTGTTAGGGGCTACATATATGTAGTGATGAAATTTACGTGAACTTTTTTTTTGTTTTTTTTTTAAAGTCATGTTGCATTTGTTTTGTTTCCCCAGGTAGTGAAGAAACAGATGTTAGATGAGCTAGGAACTAGAACGGCTATTTGATCTCCAGTTGTGCCAGAAATATTTTACCAAAAACTATTAAAATATCTTTATTCTTTTCTATGATATTTAGAATAATGTCACGGATGTTTTTTGGCGTTTTTGTTCATTTTAAAGCCGATTTTATGTGTTTTGATTTCCCCAGGTAGTGCAGGTAGACATGTTGGGTGATGTGGAAACATAATTAATCATTTGATGGCCAGTTGCATCGGTAATATTTGTAGCAAAAATTATTAAAATTTGATAACTTATTTTCAAGTTATGATCGATAAATTCTGGTGTGTTTTTATGGCGCTAAAAACGTCTCGAACTTTGCGTAACTATAACGGTGTGTATACTTTATAAAGATAAATTTCCTTTCGCACATTTGTAGATCAGTATGTACTCTTACTTACTTATAAATTTTAATGATCTCACTAATGACACCACTGAATGCCGCTTAATGACGTAAAACGAGTTAAAAATCCAACTGGAGAAAGCACTCGGAGAGCGCAGGTACCTCCGCCAAAGCAAAGCTACAGTATTCGCCAGGTGGCGTCACCATTTTCGCTTTGCCAGCGGTTTCATTATGCCCCCTTTAACGCAATGGTAACGAAAATGTCAAAGTGATCCAAAATCCAGGATTCCTGCCGGATCACCCCCAACATTTAATCACTGGTAGTTTATGCCATGCCCGACGTACCCTCAAAATTTCAGAAAGATCCGTTGATAACTTTTTGAGTTATACGCGTGACACACAGACAAACAGACAAACAAAACCGGCAAAAACACAACCTCCTTGGCGGAGGTAATTATGTAAAGACAGCGTTCCATCACATCGCATCAAAGCAACTCAAATTTCCTTCGACACAAAACGCCCGATTTCATCAGCTCACAAAAATGTACATCGCATTCAACAGATTTGAATCCCCACTCATTATTTAGTTTGGGATACCTTGCAAGAACTTGTCTGTCTATGAAGGAATGCGTTTTTCAAATCTTAAAGATCTTCAGAATGTTATCAGAGACAAATGGCACAATGTCGACGTCAGACAATCAAAATAAGAAAAGCCAGTGGAAAAAGCGTCTAGCAGCAGTAGCAAAGGAGAATGGAGAACCTATTCAGCATATTTTCTGCTGATCAGTTGATTGATGATTCAGCCTACTGTGACGTTTTGGCGTAGCCTTCGTACAAGTGGCAACGCAAATGATGAACCGTTTGCAAAAATTGCTTTACGGCGTGTCACGCTATTTTGTTTGTATCACGGCTAATACAGAAGTGTTTTAGGCGAAAATTCCTACACATATTCGAAGACATTTGGTCATTGCATATATGCTTTTGCACTGATTCATTTCAACTGCTCGGGTGAATAATGCATGCAAATGTTCGGGACGTTTTTTTGCGCCACCCGGTATATAAATATGGCCGTCCTGACCAAGGCGCGGGTATAGGCCTACGACGTTTCACGTGTTTCTTGCATACATTACGTAATCAATTGTCATCGTTTTGTAAACTGTGCAAAACAGAAATCGTTCTAACAACGAACCATGTTATCTTGTTTCTTATAAATATTGTTTTCCAGGCTTCAGCTCATTGTTATGCACTCGTGTAAATGTGTGCAATACAGGGCATGGAATACCTGCACAAAAGCCCGCTAAAGGTTCACGGGATGCTAAAAAGTAGCAACTGTCTACTAAATATCCGATGGACGCTGAAAATATCTGAATTTGGTATTGCTGCTTACAGAGTAACAAGCCATGTTACAGAACGCGAAAAATACTCCGGTAAGTTGAGTATGGTTGCCGCTGCGGTTGATGGCTGTCAGTCATTACCTAGGCCTAAGCTGAGTTTGCTGTTTGTAGTTTAGGTCAAAGAAGTTATAATATTAAAAAGGCGTTCTGTGAAAAGTGACCGCTTATCATGAAAACTTGGAAGACATAGAAACTTAGAAAAATGAGTCTGGCGTATAAATATTTGACAGTTTTGTCAAGGAATTTTTAGCTTCATGTATGGCGAAGCGTAAACAAGAAATCTGAGCTAATGCACCTGATACGCACGAGAACCTATAGCAGTTCTTGTTCGCAAGTAATCTTGGTCTATTTTCATCCCTTTGGTCGCAGTTCACTTTTTTGCAGCCAAAAATCGCCAAAAATCACTAAGAAAACCCTATTTTAGGGTTTAAGGTCATTCAAGGTCATAGATGTTGACATTTCTAAGAAGCTCGTCACCAGTGCTTGTTATGATGACCAGCATGTTTGTGCCTATCTGCAATCATTTGAATAACCATTTATAGAGGGGTACCCCTCTTTGACACCCACGTACGCAGGCCTCCTCGAACTTATAGGGTCCAGACGTGGACCGCTAAAATCTGCATTCAATGCTGAAATTTTTATGTGCAGGTTGTCTTGGTGTATCTCTAGCCATTTCGGCGCAATTTACTCTTGAAATGCGTTTCGCAGCCCAAAATTGCGAAAAATTCATTATAACCCCTATTTTCGGGGGTTCAAAGTTATTCAAGGTCATTGATGTTGACATTCCTAAGAAGCTTGTCGCCAGTGCTTGTTATGCTAAGCAGCATGTTTGTGCTTATCTGCAACCATAGCTATGGTAATTCTGTCCGTCTGTCTGTCTGTCCGTCACGACCCGGTACCGTTTCAAAACTAGTTGAGATAGAGACTTCGGGTTTTCACCATATGATAGCTTAGTGTCTCTGGTATTTCGCGACAAAATTTCATGCTACTGGGTGAAAAGAGTCTCCACGAATGAGGAGCGAAAAGGGGGCACCCCTTCTATAAAAGACGTTATTCTACCGCTATTGGCTCGTCAAACGTAAAAATGGTTGCAGATAGGCAAGACATGCTGCTTATTAAACAAGCATTAGCAATGAGCTTCTTAGAAATGTCAACATTGATGATCTTGAATGACCTTGAACCCCCAAAAATAGGAGGTTTAGTGAATTTTTTGCGATTTTGGGTTGCGACACGCATTTCAAGAGTGAATTGCGCCGAAATGGCTGGAGATAGACAAAGACAGCCTGCGCATGAAATTCTCAGCATTGAATGTAGAGTTTAGCAGTCCAAGTCCAGATCCTCTAGATTTAAAGAGGCCTGCACACGCGGGTGTCAAATAGGGGTGCCCTTCTAAAAAGTGGCTATTTATCTGCTGTTGTCTTGTCTAGCGTGAAAATGGTTGCAGATAAGCACAGACGTGTTGCTTATCATAACAAGCACTGGCGATGAGCTTCTTAGGAATATCAACAACGATGACCTTGAATGACCTTAAACCTCAAAAATATTATATTCAGTAATTTTTTGTCAATTTTTGGCTGCAAAAGGGTGGATTACCTGCGAACAGAAACTACCATAGGCTCTCGCGCGTCTCATGAGCATTAGCTCAGATTTCTTGTTACTTTAGACAAGCCAATAACGGCAGAATAACGCCTTTTTATGGGGATGCATTTTTTCGCTTTTTTTGTTCGTGTGGACCCCTTTCACTCAATGGCATGAAATTTTGTCACAAAATACTAGAGACTCCAAACTATCATACGGTAAAAACTTGAAGTCTATCTCACCTGCTCTCCAAATGGTACCGGGTTGTGACAGACGGACGGACGGACGGACAGACGGACAGACAGAATTACCATAGCTAATACGGGCTACAACTATATATATTTATTATGACATCGTACACCAGGTACACAAAAAAGAAAAATATATATATATATTACATAATGCACAATTGAGAGTTGCTGCTGCTTTGTTATTTCGTTATCATGTTGGGGTGACGAGGTTGACAGCAACGTGCAACGAATATCTCAAATAAATGTGAGGAAAACGTCAGAAAGGTTAATGTATTTGCACAATTGGGTGATTATCGTGTTTTTTGAACGCATACTGGCTTTTATAACGTGTTCAAACAGACAGGGCGGCTACTCTGCCGGTACTTTAACTTTCCGGAGAATTGTGCAAAACTTGTAAACTTTAAATTTTGCGCATAGTTGAGCATAAACAGATGTACTTAAAAGCCAACTGTTGAGTAGCATAAAAGTGCAAGTTAACAAAAATTGATTTAAAAGGGTTGAAACGCAGCATTTACAGCAGACTGGTATTTTAAAATTAATGGTATATTGTTCAATGTCAGACATGCTCTGGACGGCGCCAGAGATACTGATCGAAAAAAACAAACCAGAAGGCGCCTTTGTTCCGGGAACACAGAAAGGAGATGTGTACAGCTTTGCGATCATTGTCCAGGAAATACTCTATCGCCAAGGCCCATTCTATGTCTGTGAAGACAATCAACCACAGCCAAAAGGTTTCTATAATTTGCATTTTTTTTGTTATTTTTGCTGTGTTAAGCTTGTTTCTTAAACTGGAGTTAATTTTTTTAACTTAGCACAACGTTTGTAAAAAGTAAAATAAAACTTGCAATTTGTAGACGTATATGGATTACGGTAACGTGTAATTTTAGCATTGTATTGTATTGTATTTTGCCATAAAATCACACGTACAAGCACACTGTACTGAACACTGTAGCTGGACAACCAGGCAGTGCACTTACGGTTGCACATACTAAAAACCAATAAAAAACGTAAGGCCTATTAAAAGAACACAACAAAAAACACGACACATGTAAAATACTACGCAATAATCAGATAATCAGAGAAGTCAGTTCTACTAAGACTGCGCTTAAAACAATTGACTGTACTAAAATCGACGTTCTCTGGTAGATAGTTCCAATATTTTACAACTCTATTTGCAACAAAAGTTTTTCCTGACATTATGTCTTGCTAAACTGACGAACAATCGGTAGGGATGACAACGAGTTATTGTGATGGGAGCACGAACAAAAAACCCTGAAAACTCCAGTTTAACTAAACCGAAAACATTTTTGTATCACACGACCAATGCGTCCAATCTCAGCAGCTTTTTTCTGTCAGTATAACTGAGATCACGGTAACCTGCCAGGCGTTTAGTGAATTTTCGCCGTACCGATTCAATGCGACGGATATCACACATCTTTGAAGGCGACCATACGAAACAGAATTGTACTCCAGCAATGGTCTGACATACGTACAGTAGGTCCGAAGCAAATAGGACACATTGCGTAAAAGTACATCATTTTGTGTAAGCTTCCAAGAATACGAGATGATAAAAAGACACGTCTGCACTGAAAATTTTATAGTTGTAACAGTAATGTAAATGTAATAGAAACCGTGTATGATAGCAGTAGGCCTAACTGTAATGGAAACCAATAAGTTTCGTGATTTCTAGAATTGTCAGTACTCAGTAAATACAGTAGATGCACACGTTGTGCAGAAATAATAACGCGTGTATGTCGTACGGAAAAAATCCCGTTTCGTCCGTATCTGAAGTGCGTGATTGGAGTCGACATGGCGCACAACCAGTTGCTGCAACTGGTGAACAATTGCTGGCATCAGGAGCCTGCACTTCGACCAGATTTCACGCGCATCTGTCAAGAATTCCACGCCATCAACCGCGGCAGGTATGTCCGAATAATAGTCAACTGTTTCCAATACTCGTTGCCGTTCCACAAGCCAGTGTTTGGTCGGTTTCACCGTGACTGATTGTCGCAACGACGAGGTGTGGTTTCGAATTATAACTCGTTAATTGTACTACAGACACACGCAAGCTAAGGCTTTATCTGTTTTCAATAACTGTGAATAAGCTTTTATTAATCCAGCTATGGGGTCTGGAAAAGCGCTGTAAGCTTTTCCAGTGTGATCCTCGACAAAGTTTCAACTTGAAATTAATGCATCTCCAGCTAGAAAATCACATCTGGTGGTGACGATTTTGGATATTTTTTATATGACGCTTTCTGATTCAGGCTGACGGGGTGGGGGGCGGTCGATCAAACCCATCGAATTTTTTTCGATTCTTGGCTACGGGCATGCTTTTACACAGCGTACTTATTATTACTTATTATTAATTATTAGCTCATTAAATGAAAACTGGTGATTATTGGTGTGTAGAGATTTCAACATCGTTGACGCGATGATGCGTAAGCTGGATAACTACGCTAACGACTTGGAGCAGAAGATAACCGATCGAACCCACGAGCTCCGAGATGAACAGGCCAAGGGCGAAATGCTGCTGTACAGCGTGATTCCTCCGTGAGTTCGCTAAATAATACTAATGACGAAAACTGGTTTGTATTTGGCGTCTCTCGAGGTTGACAATACGATTTGTTTAATTAGTCTGCCCGAAAACGATAGTTTTCGAAAGGACTTCTGTTTTGCTGTGTTTTTTTCTTTTTTTTCTCGCGGCGTAATCTCCGAGCTCCGTCGGCCGATCGGCGCGAAATTTTGCACGATGCTCGGCGCTGCGTTCAGTTTTATAATCCCGGTCCAAAATTTTGGGGGAGCCTCCCCAAAAAATTTTTAGGGGCCAAAAACATGCAAAATTTGGCCCGATTTCGGTCGACTTCGAAGT
>Ga0209671_1002772_pt1 | contig 16375 bp, 14 predicted proteins | sample WorMetHERISLAND2_2_FD_187401 | JGI IMG/M metagenome (GOLD analysis project Ga0209671, IMG submission 187401) | Marine gutless worms symbiont microbial communities from Max Planck institute for Marine Microbiology, Germany - Olavius geniculatus... | ecosystem: Host-associated > Annelida >...
AGTTGCCTCTACTGTTGGTGCCACAGGAAAACCTCAGCTGGTACTCTGTTCTTAAAATTTCTTGCAAAGTAACACGCGCTATTAAGTGCTGATTCTCTAACAATTATTTTTGTCAAAATCTATTGCTATTGAACCAGGACTGTTGGAGTTATTGCATAAGGTAGCAGGGGTTCGGTTTTTTGAGACACAGTGTATATTAAGTTTTCACTTCATTATGAAAATATTCACACGTCGCAGACTGTACAATGACAGTGCTGCTCCAGACCCCCTAGCTGTCCAAATCATCATCGATGTATTTTACCATCAATGCAGTGTCTATAAAAATACACTAAATACTAAAAAATACGCATACGAGGCCGATCAGGCTTATTCATCGCTAAAACAATAATATACAACTAGTCGCTGATGTCGGCGTCTATCATGTGGCGAAAATTTCGCTAGCTTGTTTATTTAGCAACCGTTTTGGCATTAAATTTGGTCAGTTGATTCTTAGGAAAATAATTAAAATTGTTGCCACCAGATGTCATATTTTAAGGCTAAAATGCACCGAATTCGATTTTGGCTGGGACTTCACTGGGGAAGCGCTTCCCCAGGCCTCTTACATGGATTTAAGGTGTCCTAAGATAAAGGAGAGGATGGAGGGAAGGGACGGGAAGGCTTTTCCGCTCTCCCTTTGTTTTGAAGACGTTACCCGCCACAGACTGTAGACATAAATAAGTATTATAATAAAAAAATTGTGTTATGCAACAGCGGCGTTTTGGGGCAGGAGGTTCTCTGCGCAAATTTTCGATGGAGGAGATATAGGTGTTCAACTTCACTTTGCCTTAAAAATTTTTTAATATTGATTTATTTACAGTCTCGTTTTTTTATTTTTGTAACAAAATTTTTTGTTAAGAAGTGCATTTTTCGACGGGCTAAAAGTTTTTTTGGGGGCCGGAGGGCGGTGGCAATTCCTCTGCACTCTCCGTTATCAACGCCACTGATGAGTGATTCTTAAAATTAAGTACCGGTAATTAAAATCCAGTTATTAATTATCGTCATTATTATTTAACAGAAATGCACTTGCGTAGTTGTTTTTGACCAGCCTGTAGTGCATTATATTCTAGCCTAATTGTATATCATAACAATGTGATATTGAGCAAGTTTCACACCGTGCTAATTTGAAACAAGGTTCAGTTCGCTCGCACATCACTGTGTACTGTACAGGGTGAGCCCAAAAAAGTAAGTTATTGTACTTTTTCCGTACTTTCGCTTAATATTGACGCTTAATATTGACCAATTTTCACAATTTTTCATTTGTAGACTCTGGAAAAATTTGCTACTCAGTGACATGCACACCACACAGTATTATGTCCCTACACTACCTTGTAAAATATAAATATCCAAAAACGTACAATATCTACAGATGGTAATAAGGTCGAGTGGTAAATTTTTAAAGTATTTAAGTAAAATGTTAAATATAAGTTATAATAAGTGTCAAAAAGGTTTAGATGTAGCTGTGAAGTAAGTTTTCATGTTTCAAAAAATAGTGCACAGCTTGTAGGGCCATACAGTTAAAATACATTACTCTGTATGCTTATGCAGTTAACTGAGCAAGATTGCAGCCATCAACCAGTATTAATATACATTAAAAATTACTGCACAGTAAAATTGTTAATATTATTTGAAAAAAATGTTTAACATATTCACCTATGTTTTTGACACTATAACTCATATTTTGACATTTAAGTTAAATATTTCAGAAATTTTACCATTGGACCTTTTGTCCATCTGTAGATATTGTATGTATTTGGATATTTCTATTTTACAAGGTAGTGTAGCGACATAATAAGTGTGGTGTGCATGCCACTGAGTAGCAAATTTCTTACAGAGTCCAGTGGTGAAAAAATTGTGAAAATTGATCAACATTTAGCGAAGATATGGACAAAGTGCAATAGCTTACTTTTTTGGCCCACCCTCTACATATACTGACTAACGGCAACGAATAACAACGTGTCGCGCGTTTGTGGGTGCGGTATAAAAACGAATTCATCCAGTTTTGCCGTGCCTATGGACCCCAAAGCCGCCGAATCTAGCCGTCACAGAATTTTTCACAGCAATAGATAAGCTTATATAACCGCCAAAAACTGCTGCTGGAAAACCCAAAAAGCCGCTAGAAAAAAAGTTCAGCCGTTTTGTTTGTTGAACGATAGCCATCCTTTTGAGCATTTTAGTAGTTAAAATTTTCCAAAACACTAACATTTTATACTAGTAATAGATAGTGTGACTCAGTGCCATAGCAAGCAGTATATGACCTCTTGGTTCAGGGATTGTTTTACTGACATATGCGGTATTTGAGAAATGCTGCAATGTATTATTGGTCCAGAATTTCTTTGTCGGTCGCGATTTTACGGCTTAGCTGAAAAGCAGCCATTAATTTTTGCATGTTAGCTATAAATGTGAATAACTTCGGCTTGGGATCTAGTACTCATGTCGTTGAATGACAGTTATCACCTGATCTTCCACTGAACAACCTGCAACATTCATCAGCAGATATATTTCACCGACAGGCATATCTAGCAACAAGAAGCCCAGCTGTTGCTAGGTTTGGCCGACCGCATTGCCGGCATTCAAAGGTCTACAAATGTGAACATAATTTCTTGCTTACTAACACAACTTGCGAACGTAAACTTTCAGCCACTTCTTCAAAATATTACTAGTGAGCAATTTGCAATTAAGTATTTGGGCAAAGTTAGTCCCCCATTTGGGGAATAGGGGCTTGTAAGGGGGTCTCACTTAGTACCACAGGGTAGCCATTAGGCAGCCCTATTTACCTGTTCAGACAGTTTTCCGGTAAGACGTAACGTTTAGCCACAATATAGCGCTACAGACAACAGACACAACCGTGTAACCAAGGCTCGTGACGGTCGGTCAAAAATTAGAAGTAAAAGCGCCAGGGCAGGCGAAACTCCACCTAGAGCAGTACTGCCGCCTGCCGATAAAAACTGATTTAATTCAATTTTTACATGCATTGGTTTCTTTACACTCCGGATCTCAAAATCGTAATTACGAGCTCATAGGGCATGTACATTGTGTCTCAAAAAACATCCCGAACATTTTCAACTGTAGCTTGAAGAGGATTATCAGATTGTAATGATTTTTATACGAATATTCCTGAGACAACTGACCATCAAATGACCATTGAACTTTCCATTTCACCCAAAGTCTGTTCCTGCACTACCTGGGGAAACCAGAACTAACTAAATATTACATTTTCACCCAATGTGGTATCATTACTTAATCTAAATAATGCACAAAAACACATTTTGCTTACATCTGTGACACATTGGCTGGCACTTCATCAAACTGTTTCGCTTGTCAACTGCCTGCAGTAAAATTACTCAAAATGTCAACCCATTGTGCAAATACAGACACAGAGATGCTTTTTTCATTTATTGACAACAGTATCGATAATGTTCTGCTCCAGACTAATCCAGACTTTGTCAGTCGTTTCTTGAATTCATAAACATTTCTGAACGTCATCTGATAGACACATTGCTGCGTGACAGTCAAACTTTGTAATCAACTGGTTGTTGGGGTCTGGGGGCCACAGATCTGGACAGATAGAATTAATCGAAGTTTTTCAATCATTTCGACACGTCTTTTGCTTGGTCAGCTTTCCTCAGGTAGTGCATAAGCAGACACTGGGTGAGGTGGGAACTTAAACAGTCAGTTATTAGCCAGCTGTGTCGTAAATATCTGTGCCAAAAATTATTAAAATTTGTTAGTCTTTTTTCAAGTTACAATCGATAAAGTTGAGGATGTTTTTTTTCACGTTTTCGTATATTTCAACGCATATTTTGCTTGGTCTGCTCTGCTTTTCCAAGGTAGTGCAAAAGCAGAGATTGGGTAAGGTAAAAAACTAAATAGTCATTTGATGGCAAGTCGTGTCAGGAATATTCACACCAAAAATTATTAGAATCCGATAACTTATGTTCAAGTTACAATCGAAAATGTCCGGGATGTTTTTTGAGACACAGTGTACATATATATCTCCAGAAGTGTTCTTCAAAATCTGTCTATGACGTTCATTAATCTAAATAATTAATAAACATATAGACAAACAAATCGACGTAAAAACGATTTTTGTACAGGCCCGACTGGTTATTGTGCTGGTTATGCATGTAGGCCTAATAAACTTTTTATAAATTATTAGCGAAAAAACTGCACAGAAAGAGAGGCAATAATTTTACATGCACTTCTAAGTTTTAGCTTTACATCTTTGTAACAAAAATCCCAAAAATGTATTTCCAACAGAAGGATTGAGCGCCCAGTCCCCAGCTTAGGTCTACCCTCTATTGCATAACGAGTAAAACAAGCCTACCTGAAACTGTGGCGACAATGTTCGGTTGGTCATTAAATGCCTCTAACTCGGTGGCCGCTTTGCGATAGACAGTCTTGGCCGGGAAGCCTTTCTGTGCGATGAACGCGAACGCGCCTCTCCATTGCAGGTCTGTGACGTTGACTCCCAGCGCCGTCAGAGTGGGCAGAGCATCGCTCAGGAAATTGGTCGGTTCATCTGCTGTCACTGCGACGATGACCGTACCGTTGGCTATCTCCTGCAGGTGGTCGGCCACCCACGTACCGCCAGCTGCATAGGCCATCGTGTCAAACTGACGAGACGGCGCTTGAAGCGTACAGTTGAACAGGTTCACGGTCATCACGTTCACGCCACGAAGAATCACTGCTGCGTAACTTCCGTTCAGCCAGGCCGACTTCCACACGACTTCGCCGTTCAGCTTGACATGGCCGTACTTCGGCACCCACCAATCGTTTGCACTGAAGGATAACAAGTCGATCGAACAGTTTGCACAGTCGTTGATATCTACGACACATCGCACACGAACGAAATTCGACGAAGCCACTGCAAACTGAATGACAGTCTGAAATCAAATCAGATCAAATATACCTTTCTATAGCGCATCTACAACGTCTTTTATGCGCTCGTTGTATCTATAAAATAACAAGAAATTTGAGCTAATGCTCACGAAACGCGCAAAAGCCTATAGCAGTTCCGGTTCAGTACTTTAGCTGAAAATTTAAATGTTCTCGCTAAGTTAATATACAAATACCAAATTCTCTATCTGGGTCGCATACCGGTAACGATAGTAGCGTGGCGCCACCTTGTGAATGATATAGACTTGTATCGCAGTCCGGAATCGCCAAAAAATCCATAAAACCCCCTATTTTGGCGTTCAAGGTCATTCAAGGTCATTGAATTCGGCGCCAATCGAGAGCCAATGTACGACTTCCTATTAGTGATTAATAGTAACCTAGGCTCTATCTCGCACCGTTACTGAGATACAGCGACTTATTGGCCAAAAATTGCAAATTTTGTCCACCTCCTCTCATTTAGCGCTCTCGTTCGGGGTGACCTCCTTCTAATTTATGGGAAAGCTTTACGGTTCCTGAAACTAGAGTCTTTTAGGCAGCCGACGGTGAAAATTTGGTGATCCTAGCTTGCACCGTTTTTGACTGATCCACCCGTGTGACAGACATACGGACGGACAGACAGACAGAGAGACGGACGGACAGAATTGCGATGGCTAAGACGCGCTGAAAGCAGTAGCTGCTTTGGCGCGTAAAAATGGTTTAAATGCTACCTAAAACAATCAAAAAATATGTCTGGTGACTTAACAGTCCAGTAAAAATCATAATCAATCGAAACTTTAATCGATTAGACCTATACTACACAACGCAATTGTTTTTTTTCATGGTCACATGTTTTGCGCACTTAACGATAACAAGAAATTAGAGCTAGTCACGGGACGCGCGAAAGCCTATAGCAGTTCCTGCCCGCAGGCAGTCACCCATCGCAGTACTAACCGGGCCCGGTGTAGAGTAACTTCGTTTCAGCCGAAACGCGTTACCACCTACGCCACGCCACCAACGCCAGTACTGTGGCGTTATCTTGTGAATGATATAGCCTTGTGTCGCAGCGCAAAATCGCAAAAAATCCATAAAACCCCTTATTTAAGCGTTCAAGGTCATTCAAGGTCATTGAATACGGCGCCAATCGAAAGCCAGTGTACGATTTCCTATTAGTGATTAATAGTAACCTATGCCCTATCTCGCATCGTTACTGAGGTACGATTATGGCACGATACAGTAAAAAATATTCATAGATATGCACACAGATCGCCGTAAAATGCAATTGATTGCTTTTGTCCAAGGCTTACATTCTGTCTAAAATTCTTTGTTCTCGACATTTCGAGTTATCCTATAATTATGCACGGAGAATCAAAGCGATGCACACACTTCGCACTGTTCTCAGCGGAGGAAAAGCATGCACTGTGCAACAGCGGTCTACTTAATACAGCGAAACGATAACATGTATTAAACTGTTGTAAATGTATAGTTCAATTTTACGTTATCAGTTATTTAGCCGCGTGCGTATTGGTTACCTGTGCAAACAGTGCCATCCCCGCTGAAACCTTGGTTGCAAGCACACCAGTAACCTCTATCCCACGTAGCGGAGCACACGTAAGGCGCAACTTGAGTTGCAGGCGTGCAGTTCAAACTCAAAGCATCTAAATACATGCACATCACACACAGCGGCGCTGAGCGAGGATTGAAAACTGTCGAGTTGATTTTTGAGTTTCGAGTATCCAGTACTACACGGTGTTTCATAAAAAGGACCCCTTTTTCATAATTTACTCAAATTATGAGCAATTTATATGAAATTTTCACCGGTTGTAGCTGAAGAAATATTAATTCGAAATATTTGAACAAAATATGGCAGTTAATTAAATAACGCTGACGTCATAATGTGTCACAGGTACAAACTTGCTAGTCTCAACTGGTGCTGTCAGTTGCTACCTTGCTTCGATGGTGAACTTAATCTGGTTCGCTAATGAAAAATGCTTATCGTGTCAGCACTGAGCAACATGGAAACATGAAATCGGGCATCTTGTGATCCAAAAACTCAACATCTTGCAAGCTCGGTGTGATAGTGCACTGTCTTGCTCGAACATGTGAAAGACCAGCTATCCCATAGACACGTAAATTCGATCACTTTGCACGTTTTTGTGGCTGCAACTGTAAAACTTCAAATATTTGACGCCAACGAACCAGATTTTTCACCATTGAAGCCGTGTAGCAACTGGCGGCACCAATTGGAATTAGCCTGTTTGTGCTCGTGACACATTAAAATGTCATTGTTACATCATGACCAGCAAAGAATATTTAATCAACTGCCATGTTTTGTTAAAACATTTCGAATTAGTATTTATTCAGCTACAACTGGTAAAAACTTCATGCAAATTGCTCATCATTTGAGTGAATTATGAAAAAACAAAAAAGGGTCCTTTTTTATAAAACACCGTGTATCTTCCGGTTAGGCAGCCAGCGTGCCGCAGCTGGATTAGGCACTAGCTCATAGGCTGCCAGTCTCGGCTATTAATAGCACGTCATTGTCTGTATCAGTCTGAGCTAGTAGTAATAGTAGTCGTTGTCATAGTAACTTCGTAGTCTTATTTGTGTCATAGATAGTGTAGTCGCATTGTCGGATGGGAGCTCATGTATTGATAGTAGTTGAGATATTTCTGAATAGTAAATAAAAACTACTAGAAGCCTATTGATAGGCACATTGCATTTATGTAACAATTTCTGTTACATTTTCAGTGTTTAACTGTTTCAGGCTCTGCCACAAAATTTGACAGATATTTTGAAAAAATCTTTTTGCAGAAGTACATTTTAATGGTAATCAATTGTTGTGTTGGCTGTATAGGTGTGCTGCAGAATACAGAGCCACTGGACTATGCTGTGAAGCACAACTTTATCTTGGAAGTGAAAGCGGAAGACTGTGGAGGACGCTTGTCAAACAAATTGCTTGTCAACATCGTGGTTAAACCGGCTTGCCAGAATGGATGGAAAGGTATATGAGTCGAGTTAACTAGCTGTAGCTCATTTTGTATTAACAGGAGGAAAATTTGTCAGTTATTTCTCAAAAGAATTCAGTTACCTACACACTAATTTCAGTTAAAACATTATTATATTCATGTCACATATTTTTGGAATCTTTAGAACTAAGGCCAATAATACTAAACAGAGATATGAAGTGCCTTATCGGCTTTCCAATGAACAGGGTAATAATATGCAGTTTCGATTATTGAAATTACCTGACACATTACCTCGTTAGTATCTATTAGCTTAGCCAGAAATACAAGAGTTAAAGTCTTCCTGGATTTGATGGAGCAAGTTGCTGCATGGGTGACCTGGTCTTCATGTCCAGGAATGATGAGGTGGTCGATTGAGTGATGCATTGACATTGCAGCCTATGTGCGGGTATTGTTGGGCAGATTGAATGTGTGTTTGGGTCTGCGTCTAACTGTCTATCTGCCTGTATGTCTGTGAATGTTTCTGTGTTTCTGTCTTAGGTATTGTTGATCAGATAGACTATGTGCCGGGGTCTGGTCGTCAGCTGCTGGCTAAGAACGCCACGCTGCAGCTGTGTGATGACACGGCGTGCAAGCCGACGAAGGTGACAGTTACGGTGAAGTTGGATGCTTCGCCGGACAGCAGCAACAAGTGTGAAGTTGACGCTGACTCCATCGCAGCACGCAACCATTTCTGTGGTAGGCTGGAAATGTCGTGTTATAGTGTGACTAGTTACTGTCTGAACCATTTGTTAGTCGAGACTTTGGAAAGCAATCATGCATTTCACTGTTTCACTCTGGCCACCTTGAACTCTCTGCCAGAAATACTTACTGACAGCTACTCACTGGGAACATTGAGTACTTTATGTAAAGACATTTTTGTGCTCACTAGCATATGCAACTGAAACTGACAAGATTTGCCATCAGTGCCTCTGAAATCACATACTAACAGCAATGAGAAATCTTACTGATTTTTTATTGTTATTATTGTTGTTATTTTAAAAACCTTTAGTATTCAGATCTTGAGGGTCAAAAATTAAGTCAAGTGTAAATGAATGCTATGGCGGATGGCGGACTAATCGGTTGGAAAAGTGCCCAAGAATGAGACAACGTTTTAATAATGAGACCACATTATTACTTTGCAAGGCCACAGACACCTCTGAAAGAAAAAAAATTATTGTTATTGGTGTAACACTGACAGTAACGATTGCTTGTAGGCACATCGACGGATGCGGTGGACGTTCTGAAGCTGGCGCCACCTAGCGAACTGTCGGAGAGTGGAGTAATGGCATTTGACGGGAAATCCACAGTAGTCGATGTGAATCAACAGAACGTGTTTGGTGTTGGTGGACTGGCTCCACAGTTCACCATCTCAACGTGGCTCAGACACAAGCGTGGGGATGATGATCAGATCAAGCAGCATGTCATGTGCAGTGCCGACGCCGAAGGTTTGTAGCACTGTTTGTTTGTTGTTGCTTTATTCCTTCTTTGATTCATTGCTTATTCTCCACGGGTCTCTACCTTCAGGCCTAATCGACGATTTCTGTCAGATGGCAGATGCTGAGGTTTATCGATGGCTGTGTTCCAGCTCATCTTTGTCACTGATCATTAGCCGCACACGACTGTCTACCGTCGGCAACTGCATTTTTTTGGTCACTGCTGCTTATGTCTGGGACAGTCTATGTGAACATGTCACCTCCACATCTTCCGTAGCTGTCTTTCGGTCTTGTCTCAAAATCTATCCGTTTGACATTTCATATTTTACCCTTTTGTGATTGTTTACTAGTAATTTCTAGAACAGCTCACACAGCTCCCAGAGCTAGCATGGCAGTTGCTGCATTTGCAGGATGAGTTCAGGTTATTGTCAGTCATTTGATTTGATTGTTGATAAGCATTTATCAGGCTTGAATCGCTGTCTTTTTGTCTGATTGACACATGTGTTTGTTGGTTGATTTGTTCCAGGCATGAATCGTCATCACTTTGCGGTGTTTGTTCACAACTGTCGTCTGGTGATGCTGCTACGTCAGGAGCCCGGCCAAGGTGTTGATCTCAACATGTTCAAGCCAGCTGAATGGCGCTGGAAGCTGTCACAAGTCTGTGATGCTCAGTGGCATCATTATGCCATCAGCGTCGACTTCCCACAGGTCAGTCAGAATACAATTTTACCGTCTGGTGAGCCCATGCCCAGTGCTAAGGATATTTTGATAGGTTCATTGTTTATCTGTCATATGTCGTTAAGCTAAAACAGTCTTTTAGAACCTTTGGTGAACGTCCATAGAGAAGCCCATTTCGTCACTCAGTTTGTCAGAACATTTATGTTGCAAATGAGTTATGGCAGACACTAGGGTCAGTGTTCAATGTCAAACACTTCAGTTTTAAACTACCTTTAAAAGTGCTGAGAAGTTTGGTGAATCTAGGATTATATGACAGCCAGTGTTGTTTATCTAATTTGTTATGTTCAGTGGTCGACTTCACTTTTTGACTTAGACTTTTCGCTGAGCCTTTTCGCTTAGCCAAAGCTAAAGCTGAATGCTAAAGTTTGTACTTACGCTTTAACCAAACGATTAAAAGTGGCGGAAAACCAGTAAACCTTTAAAACAGGAAATAAGTCAACCAGCTTATGCTTGGACTTGCTTATTTAATTGTGCTGCACACGCAAATGGCGTAATTACATAACGTTTTACGTTAACGTTTTACGTCATTGTGTAGCCATTACGGCGTTTATTTTTGGTACCAGACTGCTTTAATTTATTAAACTATCCGTGCGTATAGGACTGTAAATAGTCGCCACTCACCATGTTTTCACTCAGCTAAAGTCAAAAGTCGAAGTGGATTCCGGCTCAGCGAAATCACTTCACTTTTTGACCGAAGTTTAGACTCCGTGAAAGTCTAAGTCAAAAAGTGAAGTCGCCCAGTCTGTAAGGTAGAAAGCTAGTATGCTGTTCAGGGAGATAATATCAACAGTGCATTTACCAAGAAAATGAGAAGTTTTGTCCTGCAGGAATGGTGATGGGCATTAAGCTACGTTTATGCTTTTCGGTGTTTTTTTGGTGCAATATCGTGTGAGTATATTGCAGTCTGAATTGCTGTCATTTCAGCTTTATTTCACTGTGAGTTTTTGTGGAACATTGAACAGAATCGACAGAATATTTATAGAGTGAAAGATCAAAAGAAAGTCCTGTTTGTTGTTGTTCGTTGCTAGGTGCGCCTGTACGTGGATGGACGTCTGTTTGTTGCTGACAAGCACAACTCTGCAATCATCGATGACTGGCCGCTGCACCCGACCAAGAGAGCCAAGGGCTCGCGACTCACTGTCGGAGCTTGTTGGGAAGGTAAACTCTTATCTGCATCCATTAGCAGTATTGTTATGTGTCTGACTCATCAATCAGGAAACAACCGTTAAAACCGTCTAATTTGAGCTTGATTGGCTGTCTGCTAGATAAACACTGCCTACCTGCTAACAGAATATGATTTATATTCAGTCCCCATCATTTGATTCACTGTCTCTCACACAGTATGAGTATAGGCCTAACTGCTTTATTCTTTGAATTGCCAATTAATGTTGAAGTAGCTTTAATAAATTAATACTTCAGCAGTTGCAATTGATTAGTTGATTGCTAATGCAATTAAGTGCAGGAAATCGCTATTAAAATTGCTTAGTTCATTTATCAACGTCAAATTTATGTGCCTGTCATTAGGGGTTGGCCATCGTCTAAGTCAGCATCTGAATGGTGAACTGGCCGGCTTACTGGTACTGAACAACCACACGGAGGCCGATCATGTCATTCAGTGTGTCAACAGCTGTGAACAGAAACTGGACTTTCATGCCATCAATGAGATGGAAACTGGAATGGTGAGCAGTGCTGTCTCCAGAAATTCGATAGTTTTAGCATTGTGTAGTTGGTAAGCTGTAACGACAGTGATTGAGTTAGTTAGTTAGTTAGGACATCTGAGGGCGTCTGTTCAAAATCACAGACGTCGCAGCTACTGTTCAAACAGATGTGTCTTTAGTCTGTTGCTGAAAACAGCGAGTGTCAGTGACGGGTCATGAATGGACGCCAGTAGACTGTTCCACACACGTGGTCTATCGATGGCAAAAGATCGGTTGCCAAACGTCATTCTGGTCGGTGGGACCTCTAGTTTGGTTGCTGACGACGACGATCTAAGACCGGACCAGCGGCAGTGGATCAGGCATCAGTCATCTGCCAGGTAGGCAGGTGCACCCCCATTGAGGCACTTGTGAACCAATACCACCAGCTTGAACAAAATCCGTTGCCGGACCGGTAGCCAGTGAAGTGACTGCAGAACTGGCATGATGTGCTCCGTACGCCGCGTACCAGTGATCAAACGTGCTGCCGCGTTCTGTAGTCGCCTTAGTTGGCTGTCGGCAGTTCCATAAAGCAACGAATTGCAGTAATCTAGTCGACAGCTGATGAAGGCCTGGACAAGCGTCTGAGTGACTGTTGGCGTCAGTGACTGGATGATCTGAACTGCATATCAGCATTCAAGGGGTCATTTTGTGCTGTAATGACGTTACTAGAAACGAATTAATCAGTGAAAATAGCGTGTATTATAATCAAAGTTATTCATGCTCAAAACACAGAAAAATTAGATTTAATTAACGTAGTTTAGCTTCTGTCAATGAAGCTATGGGTGCATCATATACGTGTGACAGAAGATAGAAACTGATACAGTGAAACGATAATGAGAGAAAACTACAATCACTGATTTTGCAACTGTCCTTACAATAAGTCTTAATGGAGCAAGAGAGAAATATTTTTAAGGAATGATCCTGGAGACCAAACATTACAGTAATGAGAAACTGTATTTGTGTTTGTCTCTAGTCGCTGTCAATGAATAGTGATATGTCGCGTCTGGCTATCAACGGTCACACAAGACTAGGTGTTGAGAAGCTGGTGGGTCGCATTGGCTACGTCAACTCTCATACTAAACCTCTCGTTGGTCGTTCAGCCATTACTGTCAACACGGATGTGACGTAAGTTTGTCAGTCAGATGCTTCGACATCGTCAGTATTTGTTCTGGTTTAGCCAGTTGATGTGGAGTCCCATTTAAGTAATACAAGTTTGACTTCTCATTACAAGTTTAAGTCATTGGTGGTGTTGGGAAGGATATCAGTTATGAAGTCTAATTTGTTTGCAGTAAGTTTTGTGTCTGTATGCACCGGCAGAAAATTTTTGAGGAGCCATAATCCAGCAGGAGGTAGTACATGTTCGAAGCTTTTGTTTGTTTTACAGTTTATCAGGTTAAAGTCAAAGTTTGTTCTATAGATGGTCATAGCACAAATACGCGTGGTGGCTTGTTGCACTTGCCAATGATGTCTCTTTAATTGAGAACAACTATAAAAGTTTTGCCCTGAAACATTTTGTCGTGTCCATGTGTCTGACAGCTGTACTAATGGGCATAAACCTAAGAGGTTGACGTTAAGGTGACCTTTTAACAGTGTCTGTTTACTTGTACATCTGTATGACCTTGCGCCAGCCTGAGCTAAAGATTGATGCCTTTGATTGATTGATGCATTGTGTGTGTGTGACAGCTGTACTGATGGTCGTGAGCCAAAGATCCCGACAGTCTCGGTCATGGTGAGAGCTGCTCCAGTGAAGCCCAAGTACGTCCTGACCCTCGGAGGTACAACCGAGATGGTGCGCGAGGAGCGTGATGTCTCGCATGGCACAGCGATTTTCCGAGATCTGCTCATCCTGGCTGTACCAGCTGCCAAGACCTCAGATGTGAGATGATGATGACTTTGCTGCTGTATTTAATGTACAGCATTGTATAGCAGTTGTATTGAATTGTATCCATCCTTCGGTGCTTTGCTGATGGTCGAGTGGCATCAAAGCATCTGCTCTGTAGAAGTTTTGCCATTATGATTTTTCAGACTTCTTTTGGTTAGCCTTCATCATCATCATCATCATCATGATTTATTGCATAGATCGCCATCAGCAGATCGCCATCCTCAGATTATCCTTAACATTTTCTAGTTCAGCTGCATAATAGTTCTCTGCTTTGCTCAAGACTGCCGTAAGTTCATTACGATATGATTTATAAAAAAATTAAAGATTCAGTTGTCTTATGCTTGATATAAGATTTATATAATAAATTTTTTTAATTTATAGATTTCTTAATAGCCGGAGTAATCCAAGGACGGTGATTTACTGCAATACTAACTGTTATTGTATGAAATGGAAATGCCTCATCATACAGTGTCTGTGTTGTACTAATAAAGGTATTATACATTGAATTAGCATCCAGAAAATCTTCTAGAACTGACAGTTAGCGACTTAACTGTTAGCGGCTTAAAAATTGACTTGTTGGAGATATGCACTTTTACGAGTGTGCCTTTTAGTTTGCATTGGTTTCAGATGAAGTGAGATAATTATTAGCATAACACTAAGCAGTGCATGGTTGTGTGAATGGCAGGTGGATGAACTGGACATGGCCGAGGCAAGCTCACTGACTAGACTGGATTCCTGCACAGTCCAAGTCGACCCTCCAATGACTGAAGCTATGGAGCACCTGCGCCTGCCTGACAATCTCATGAACCAGCTGCACATCACCGCTGACACCACTCCCACTGGCATTGTACTCACTGGTCAGTTGCTATGGTTTTTTTGTTACAATATTGCTATTATTGTGATTTATTATTAACTTTACTTCACTACGCAGTTGGTAGCAACACAAGACGCTGTAACAAGTAACACTCAACAACGAAAAGCAATACCGATAAAGAAACAACAGATGACCAAAACAAAATGACTGGCCGTAGGTGAGGGAAGGTCAGCAAATTATGTGATTTATCCGGTTTTGCTTTTGTGCTAATAAATGATGCGAAAAATTGCACCTACCAATTCTTAGCTATTTTTTTTTATTTTTCAGTACTGTGTAATAAGTATATGGTGTTGGTTGTAGGCGAGGGCAGGTCGGCAGATTATGTGGAAGTGTTACGAGGGGTTCACTTTGTGCACCGTCGACCCGAGGACATAAACACTCGGACATTCCGTCTGACCTGCATTGAACTCAAAGATCACTATGCCAGCAACCAACTGGCTGTGCAGGTTTCACTGCCATTCAGTGTTGTTATTGTTGTATTTATTCTGTCGTGGGCTTTGTTTTTTTTATTTATTGTATTTGATCTTACTCTTGAATTCAGGATGACTGGTAGTTTTTGCAGAACAGGAAATTTGTGAATTTTATAGCTGTCAGGGAATATTGGCAGATAGTTTTGTCACGTACAACTCTTTGTTGTTAACTTTGCATTGGTGATGCCAGTGGCATAGTCACAGCATGATGCATTATTATAATGCATTTCATTTTACTGCATTATGTTACTGTGATTACTGTTAAATTCCATCATTATTCCATTAGTATTCCTGATGTGCATAATCACAATATGGACAAGAGTGCTGCAGTGAGTTAAGAGAAATGTCACAGAATTTCACGGTGCCTGGAGGCTGGTTACCCTTTGTAAGATGTTGATTTTATGGCACTGCAGAAATCAGAATACTGTAATTTATAGAGCTATCGAAGCGTTAATTTTTTAAATGCATTATATGCATTAACGCACTGCGTTAATTTTTTAACGCATTAATTAACGCACCCAGGCACGTCGAGATGGAGAGTAGGAGGGTAGGTTACCCCGGGCCGCCTGTAGAATATAGAAAATTAGAAGCACATTTTAAACATGTAATCAACAATAACTGCTGTCATAGCTAGCATAGAAATCTATTAGCCTGTCGTCGAAATAAATATTTATTTACAGTAGTGATGGAACAGCAACTAAAGTTTAGTTACTTGAATTCTTTCGATTGTCAAATAATCGCACTTTAACGGAATATTGGAACTTATTGTTTCACAGAATTTAGTAAATTAACAACATAAATTTACGTATGTGCATTAATTTTTTTTAACGCGCATTAATTTATTAACGCATTAATGCGTTAACTTGATAGCTCTAGTAATTTAGTTTTGGCCTTCTAATCTGAGATACAGTTTATCAGTGTTGCATCAATGAGTTGCTGATATCATTGTTTGTTGTATGGTTAGCTGAGTGTGATACATGAGGACGTGGAGCAGAAACAGCAGCCAATGAGACATGCTGTCGGTGTTGATCGACTTGTCCACCCCGCGCCAAGCATGGACCAGAACGCCAAACTGTCAACTGGAGACAAACTCAAACACAGCACTCAGGCGTCAGGTAATGTGCACTTCAAGATGAGACTTTGTAATTTCTTTAATTTATCATGCAGCCAGCCAGCATCCGATCTGTAAACACTAAGCTTGTGCATCATTTTGTGGAGGACTTGACATTTGATAAACTTGACCAGTTGACCTCTGACATTTTGAACAAAAAATTCACTCGCAAGTCACCCCCACCCTGTGCAACGTTCACATTATTTTTGGGATATCTACACCGTGTCTCAAAAAAAACTAAGCAGATTTGT
>Ga0209671_1002774_pt1 | contig 16368 bp, 10 predicted proteins | sample WorMetHERISLAND2_2_FD_187401 | JGI IMG/M metagenome (GOLD analysis project Ga0209671, IMG submission 187401) | Marine gutless worms symbiont microbial communities from Max Planck institute for Marine Microbiology, Germany - Olavius geniculatus... | ecosystem: Host-associated > Annelida >...
CTCGTCAACGTATGTTAGTTTTGTGCATTATTTGTAAATTGTAGTGTATGTTATTTTTGTTTAATAATAACAGTGTTTTTTCAGTTGCGGCTTTTACACGTCAACGGCATTCAAAAAGTACGTATTTTTAGTATAGAAAATGCTGCCGCTATTGTGATCTACAGTCTGTTTTGTGTGTTTGGATCACTGTTTTCCATATTGTCTTTATTTTTTGCAAGGAGGTGAATATTGTTAATTTCCCACTTTTTTGTTAAATATTCCATTATTCTTTGTACTTGTAATGGCATATCTGGCCTAAATGCTGTGTTTATGGCTACCTTCCATTCAGGCTGTTGTAGATTTATCATTGCAGATGTATGAGAAATTCGTAAACTTATTTGACAAGTTTAGCACTGCATTTGGTAAATCTGCCCTTTACTAGAGCATTATGTTGCATAAACTGGACTCCTAGGTGTTCCCTTGTTAACATTTTGAGACATTGCTGTTTGATGCTGTATGATGTAATGAATTAGTGAGAAAAAGGTAGCTTAGGTTAAGTTTGGTACTTGCTATAGCGCTTCTTGTGTGAGTTGCGGCCTGTGTGTCAGTCATTTTCAGTTCAAACATCAGTGTTTAGGGTAAAGATTTCGGAATGTAGTATGGGGCAGATGCGCTTGGTGGATGTGATGTTTAGTTGACTAAATTGTGATTCCTGCAGTGACACACAGTGCTCGGTCATGGTTTGTAGTATTTGAATGTTTTTTGTCTAGTTGGTCACTGAATGTTGATGTCAGGTGGCTAATGTTTATGGCGTGAGTTTGACTCCCAGTCTGGTCACTATTAAATGGTTACCTGGATGTCTGTAAACAGGTAAACCATCTCAGTGTATAACCAACAATCAAGGTCAACTCAGTCTTTTATTTTTTGGGGGGTAGGTAAATTGATTGCTAGCCTGCTCGGGTGTGGTTAAACGTTCACCTGTATCAGGTGGCAGGTGTGATCCCATGTGGCAGGTGACACTTTGTAGCTCTGAGATGGGTTACCATTAAGAGCTATATAGACATTAGACAACCTAATTAACCTTTTGACCTTGAACTTGCAGCTGGAGCTGATAGCTCTGGAGAACCCGCAGGACTTGAAGAAGCAGCTGTTCATAGAGTTTGAAGGTGAGCAAGGCATTGATGAGGGCGGAGTCTCAAAGGAATTCTTCCAGCTCATTGTTGAAGAACTTTTTAACTCTGATATAGGTGAGACTAGTTTTCATTGTACATATCATATACTTGTCTGCCTGCTGTACACTTGCACAGATGTTTAAATTGTACTTATTTCATCTGTTTATTCTTCAGAACTTTCATTTGATTGTCTAAGTTAAGAATGGAATGTTTTCAATGGTTTAGATTTATTTTCAGCATTTGATGGTGGCAAATAAATGCATCATTTACTTGTTGTTTGTTGTTTTTGCTGTTAGCATAACTAGGCCCTGCGACGTGCATGGTAATGTTATTCGTTGTGGATGATTGTAGATTTAGAATTTTGGGTACTGATCAACTGAGAATCATATTTCTGTTGTCCAGCTGCTGTCAGCCTTAGATTCTTTTACCAGCTCCTTTCACTGTTCTTTGTCTTTGCAATGTTACTTGATGTTATCTATTATCTTCATTCATCACATCACATCACATGACAGGTCAACTCACTCTGGCCATTTTTTCATGGGTAGGTGCAATGATAATTAGCAAAAGCTGGTATATAAAATTAATAACTACACCACGCAATGCAGTAGCATGGTCTCGCAATGTAAACTGGTGTCTGGCTGAGGGCTAAGGAAACAGATATCAGCACCACCTCACAGGCCTTATGGCTCTGAAAGACTTTATGTTTATGATTTTCATTACATCGTCTGTTCTGATATATTTTTCCAGTACAGTTTGTCAGGATTTAGACACCAATGTACATACCCAAAAAAACTTGTAGTTTCCCTAAAACTCATGAGAAATCTTGCCGATAAGTTGTCTGTTGTTAATGTCATGTAGGCATGTTTACATTCATGGAAGAGACGCAGACTTTCTGGTTCAACGCTTCATCCTATGAGAACGAGCGGCAGTTCATGCTGATTGGCATAGTCCTGGGTCTGGCCATCTACAACAATGTGATCCTTGACGTTCATTTCCCAGGTGTCGTCTACCGCAAACTGATAGGGAAGCTTGGCACTTTTGAGGACCTCCTCACTTCACATCCCGTATGTGTACAAATTCGTGGTTACAGGTTGCTATTTCAACAGCCACTGCTCCAACAAACGCTGCACTACAGCATGCCTGCAGTTGTGGGAATAGTGTAACGGTTTGGGTCTGCTGTAACCCAAGATGCAATTTATTCCTATTCTTAACCCTATAGGTAACCTTTACTTTTACCCTATAGGTGGATTAAGGCAGTGTTGAAATAAGAACTATTGGAATTGCATCTTTTGGAATAGGAACTGCCCCCCTCACTCTCTTTCCCCCTAAAATTTACATGCACTAATTTTTCACTTTTCTGCTGCTTAGTTCTGATGGTTAGAAGGTTGGGGGATTTTGCTACCATCATGTGTGGATATCTCATGATCTACAATGATTGTTGGACTACATATGATTAGGCTCCAAAAAATTTTCCTGCCAAAAATGTCATTTATTTTCGTCAAAAAGTGCAAAATTTTGTCAAAATTGCCAGAAATCCCAAATTTTGCCATTTTTTGCCGTTTGAAAATAAGGCCCTTTCAGCAGTGTATAACTGTAACTGCTGTTGACTTACTCTGTGAAGTCTTGCCAGAACAGTTCTGAGGTTTTGACTTCTACTTTTATTTTCGTTCATCAAAAAGTATAATCTTTGTCAAAAATTTTGCCACAAATCCCGAACTTTGCCACTTTTTTGCCATCTGAAATTGAGTGCTTTTATGACAGGTAGGCTACAAAGTATTTTGCCACCAAAGATGCCATTTTTCATTTGTCATAATGTGCAAATTTAGTAGATTTCATCAAAAATCAATATTTTCGTCACGAACGCCAGTTTTCGTCATTTCATCAGTTTTTCATAAAAGAACGAAATTCTTTAGAGCCTACATATGATAGAGACCTTTCGAAGGCAGTGTCTGTCTGTCTGTTTGTGTAAATGTGTCCGTGTGTCTATAGACTCTGGCTCAGGGTCTACAGGGACTGCTGGACTATGACGGAGACGTTTCCGAGGCGTTCATGCAGCCGTTCTGTATCGCCGTCGTCGATGTGTTCGGCACGCCTCAAGTTCATAACCTCAAGGACAATGGAGATCAGATCATTGTCACCAACGACACCAGACAGGTGCTGCTAAATGTTGCAAAAATCTTAGGGCTTGAAGTTTGAAGTGGGATGGTATAGGCCGCTATGGCTTACCAGCTCTTTCTTGCCCACCTGTAAAGCATGCTGCCACTTCTATAATGAGATAGTTACAAAATAATATATCTCATACCAGTGATGTTAAACAAAGCCAAACTCCCATGGATGAGGCGAAGGCCAGAACCATGAGGTGGTGAGTTCAAGGCCAATTGTTCCAGGCTGAAGCCAAGACCGAGGTCAAAGGTTGAACTGTATAAGTGTCAATGATATTGTAAGCAAGAAGTTTTATGGTGTTAACAAGGCCAAAGCACTGCAACTGAAGCCAGTCGGGTCAAGGCCAACACCTAATGCTTAGGACTGAGGCTGAGGCCAAAGTTTTGGCTTGACGTCTCTGTTTAATACACACTATATTATGTCTGCAACCACACTCTGACAGTTCCCATACTTGCAGTTAGTATTTTTCACTTCAAGCTTTCCTTAACGTAACCTTAGCTTTAAGTACGGTATTCAGTTTACCTACCCTAGGGGGATGGAAGGCTGGGATGACCTTGGTGTTGGTTGTACACCGTGTCCGGAAAAAAACATCCCGAACATTAATGATTGTCGTTTGAAGTAAGGATATCTGATTTTAATAATTTTTGGTACGATTATTTCTGGTACAACTGGCCATCAAACGACCATTCAATATTTTATCTCACCCAGTGTCTGCTTCTGCACTACCTACTGAAAACAAAAGCAATGTAATTTGAGTTTAAATGAACAGAAATGTATCAAAAAGCATCTCCAACATTATCGATTTTGACTTAAAGAAGGATTGACAGATTTTAATAATTTTTGGTGCAAACATTTTTGACACTACTTGCCATCAAATGACCGTTCTAGTTCCCACCTCACCAAGTGTCTGCTTCTGCACTACCTCGGAAAACCCTAACAGGCGAAATAGAACAAAATGCAATATTTCGTTGGTTTTGTTTCCCCAGGTAGTGCAAAAACAAACAATGGGTGCAGTGGAAAATTGGAAAGTCATTTGATCACCAGTTGTGTCAGAAATATTTTTGTCAAAAATTATTAAAATCTGGTAGTCTTTCTTCAAGTTACAATCGAAAATGTTCGGGATGGTTTTTTTCTGGACACAGTGTTTATTTTTATGGTTACTTGTCCACATGCCGTCAACTATTCAAGCAGTAACCACTTTACAGCAACTCAACCAGGAGTTGAACCCTGGACCTTTTGATCATAAGTTAGACACCTTACTGTTACGATACCAAGCCACCTTGTGGGGACTTAACACATTCTTTGTGTTGCCACGGTTGAGGGGGTCTTCACTGTTGCTCAAACTCTCCGAGTCATCATGGTCTGTGTATTGATGGTATACAGGAGTTTGTAGACCTGTATGCAGACTTCCTGCTGAACAAATCCGTTGAGAAACAGTTTTCGGCGTTCAGGCGCGGCTTTCAGATGGTGACGAGTGAAAGTCCACTCCAGACATTGTTCCATCCCGGTGAAATCGAGCTTCTTGTCTGTGGCAGCACGGTATGTCTTGAGGCCTATTTTACCATCTGTTATTACACAAAGTCTATTAGGAAAGGCCGGTTGTGCAACGGTAAAAAGAAAAATGTGCAACTTTTATTTGTTTGTTATGAGTCAAATGCGGATCAGCTGAATGCTTATTAATAGTCTAGTGCAATATTTATTCACTTTCAGTAAACGTCATGACTATATCATCTTTGATCTTGTGTTAAAGCTCAAGAGACCCATGCACCTTGCACATATCAGGTGATATTCAGATACTGTCCTGCAATGACTATACACCGTGTCTCAAAAAAACACTCAGAATTGTTTTTGTCATAACTTTGTCAAATTAAAATCAACTTTAATAATTTTTGGCACAAAGATGGCCAAGACGATAGAATTATGTAAGGTGCACTCACTTCTGACATCACTTATTTTATGTCAATGCACTACCGTGTGAAACACAGGTGCTCCAAATCGTTACATTACGCGGTGGTTATTTGTATTGGGTTGCTTACTTTTGCATCATCGATTCGACAGAGGGTGCCATGTGGTTTAATAATTTTGTGGTATTAAACATTTTATGGTAAAAACAGTAGACAACAAAATAGCTGACTGATGAGTGTAAAACACGTCTAAGCGATAAGTGAATACCGTTTGATTAGTCGTTTGTTGATTCCGCTATGGGCCAGTGGCGTTGCATCTAAGCCATTGTCTTTGTATGCGGGGCCCACTTTGGACATAAATTCTGATGATTTGCAAGCGAGTTGTTAAAGAAACTTATAGATTTGCTAAATAATTTACATTGACATTTATTTTGTGCTTAATTAAGTCGTTACAGCATTTACTTGGAAAATAACTCAGCGTTATGCAACAATTTGGAACGTCTATGTTTCACACAGTAGTGCGTTGATATAAATTAGGTAAAGTGGAAAATTAGCACACTTTGTCTAATATCATCGTCTTGACCATCTTTTTGCCAAAAATTATCAAATTTAGTGAACATTTTACAAAGTTATGACAAAAAACAATTTTGACTGTTTTTTCTGAGACACAGTGTAGAGCAAATTCTGACTTAATCCAAATATGTGAGCACCGAAGAGCAACTCCAGAAGTACATCATTTCATGCAAAACTATAGTAGATGCACTAAAAATTTAGAGTTCTTTAACGAATTTTCTAGCCCTGCTTAAAAAGCATACTAATGATGATGACACACTGGACAGTTTTCTGGCTCCAGTTGCCAGTGCTGGTAGTAGTTGGTAACTTGTCACCTTGTCATACTTTCCAGTATCATATTTTTGCTTCATGTGCCAGTCACCATCACTGGATTGAACAGTCTCAATTTTGTGCCGGTAACTGTTGCCAGAAACCTGTACTGGCAATTTGTGCCAGAAAACTCAGTGTCTGAATCTGTCTCTGTGTTTACAGTAATGTTTTAATGTCAAGTGATGACTGTTATGTGTTCCTTTGTAGAACTTTGACTTCCAGGCTTTAGAAGAGGCCGCTGGTTATGATGGCGGATTTACTGCTAGGTCAACAACTGTTAGGTGACTCCATCATTTCATTTTTTGCGCACAACAGTGTCTAGAGTTAAAACGATATCAAGCAAGCTACCTAATACCCAGTACCCGTTATTGTTGGGACCTGCCAGTATCAATACCCAATACCAATACTCGTACACAGTACTACACTGTTTTCATTTTTTAACAACTATGCATGCTTACAGCAAATTGGTCGATCCTTTCCATCTCCTGCATTTTCATGCCCTGTCAGTTGGTCCGTCATGTCATGCAGTTTCGTGTCAGGCATCTTCAGTGCCCCCTTCACTTTCTGTGTACTTGGACCGAACTTTACTCAGCGAATTGGCTCAGCAAAAGTCTAAGTGAGAAAGTTAAGTCATTCACATTGTCGGTTGTGTTGTTTGTCTGTCAGGTATTTCTGGGAAATTGTGCACGAGTTTACCGACGAACAGAAGAAGCAGTTGCTGCAGTTTACGACCGGGTCGGACCGAGTGCCAATTGGCGGCTTGTCAAAGCTCAAGCTGATCATTTCCCGCAACGGCCCAGACTCAAACAGGTTGAGTCCATGTTTGTAAACTGTATGAGACAAGACTCGCCTGAACTTTTTTGCTTGTACAGTAGAATGGTTAATATGCAGAACTCCTGCTGCCTGCCGCAGTCTATTTTAGTTCACTGGCTGTTTTCGGTCCGTTTCTCTGTGGATAAGCTGGGCATTGGGCAACTGTTAGTGTTTATTTAGTTTTGCCTTGTTGTCCATGTCCAGCCCCCATTTCAACCCCAGCCAGACAGGCCATTACTACACTCTGTTCAGAAAAGAACACCTGATCACGTTTTCTTTTATATCTCCGTGCAAAATGTTCAGATTTCCAGAAAATTTTTAGAGAATGTTTAAGAGGAAACAAGTATTCCACCGGTGGAAAAGTTAATTATTCTTTGCTACTGGTGATGTCATGCTGTCTCTCTGTCCGTGTGTTTGTTTGTCCGTTTCTGTATGTTTGGTGTGGTTGTGTTATATAGGTTGCCTACATCTCACACGTGTTTCAACGTGCTGTTACTGCCGGACTACAGCTCTAAGGACAAGCTGCGTGAACGTCTGCTCAAGGCCATCACCAACAGCAAAGGATTTGGCATGCTCTGAGTCATCAACGCACAACTATAGCACCTTCTTTCTGGCGCAAACACCTTTCCCCTTCTTACTTTCTTCCACTTCTGTTTCCTCTTTTTTCTTCTCCCTTTTTCTAGTTCTTTCCTCATCTCTGATTGACCCCTGCCAACAAAACAAGGCCCTGTGGCATTGAAAGTTCCTGAAAAATTTTTTTCCATTTCTCAAGACCTGCAAAGTTTTTGAAAGTTATATCGGATCTCGAAGGTTTTAGAATTTGATAAAAGAGGTCCTGAAAGTCCTTGGTTTTCATTCGTTCAAAATCATCCTGACCGTGATGTGTTTTTTATATTATGCAGGAAGTACTGAAAGTCTTTGACAAGTCCTTGAATTTTTTGTCAACAAAACTGTCGCCACCCTGACAAACCCATTTTCGTACATGTGCTGTTGAATGGATGCCTCTTGCAGCACTGTTGCTGTGCTTCATTGCAAGTTTTGTTTACACGTGTGAAAAAGTTGCGGTAGATGTCAGCCAACTGTGAAAAAAAATAGTCCCACCCATTTCTCTGCCCCTGGTGGTTGCGCCATTGGCACTGCTCGTTTTCTCGCAGACATCATTTTTTCTGTTTTTTTTTCTACATAGCACGCTGCTGGACTCTGGAGTTGACTTGATGTGATTTCCTTGTTTGTTTGTATGTAATAGATGAGATTAATTTGTACATTGATTGTTCTCTTGGAAGTCAAGAAGGATTGCTAAATTTTGAAATATTTGATGTTTTTGTACTTTGGATTACATTCTGTTTGTACTCAGTAAAAAAAACTGGTGTTTGTCTTTGTATTTAAACTTTGAGAAGGTTTCAGAAAACGTTTCGACAGTCCCGGAAAGTCCTGGAATTTGTTTTCAGAAGCAGTGTGGGAACCCTGTGAGCATGCAATAGATGAGATCAGTTTGAACATTGATTGTTCTCAGAAGGAAATAAGCAAGAACTCAGGTTTTCGTCACTGATTAAACCTTTGGTCTAGTTCGTATATGCACATACCGTGTCTCAGAAAAAACCGAGCAGATTGTCTTTGTCAGAACTTCATCAAATTTCTACCAACTTTGATAATTTTTGGTAAAAAGGTGCCCAGGATGATAAAGTTATGTGAGTGTCACACATTTGTTGTGAATTGGAAATGCTGTGTTGGTGCTGACCAGTCCTAAGTGGTGTAGGCTGGGGTAAACAATTCAGTTTTGAGCCCATTTAAATCTGCCCCAAGCGCTGAAGATGTGAAATATCTGTTATTATGTATGAACAGAAAAATGTGCATCATATTCGTGAACGTTTATGCGCATTAATGTCCAAAGTCATGAGTACTTGATCCATGGGTTTAAGTGGATAGCAGGGTGAGGGCTCTGTATTTGTATTTGGTCATCAGTTGCTTAATCGGTCGTCACATAAGTACTAAATGCTAATTAGCAGTGCAGTAAATTGGGTCACAGCATGAGGGAGGCTAAGACAGAGCTTGGTGATGGGACGGACTGATCCATCCCCTCACTTTAACAGCTGATCTCATGCAGCCCCGGCAATATCACTGTGGCAGGGATGGGGTCCTCGAGGACAAAAAAAATTGTGGCCTTGGCCTCAAAAAGGTCTGTCCTTAACCGCGACACCTTGGCCTTCATTCCTTAAGTTAGTGAATAGTCTGAAACACTGAAACTTTCTAATGTGTGTGTTTGGGCATTTTTATGGCTCATTACAGTTTGAACGATGTTAAGCTTGCTTTTGATGCACAGTATAAACTTGTCATACTAGCTTTACTTACTTACTTGTGGCTTTGGCCTTGGCCTCAAGGACCACTGGTTTTGGCCTTGGCCTTGAAAATGCTGGCCTCAAACTCATCCCTGCACTGCAATGGTGTCGTTTGGTTGCTTATTGTGTTGTTGTTTTTAGGTGGTACCTTTCTCTTTCTACTTTGCGCTTTGCTGGTTATTGAATGGAATGAATGCCGTCAACTGTCAATGTCCTCTTTGTTTACTTGTTGATAATCTTACTCCAGCAACAAACAGAGTAGTGTGCGAGTTGTTTGATATTACAAAGTGTTAAATATGGCGTAAATACAGTACTTAAACTGAGGGAGGGAGGAGGGGAACATCATCTCCCCACTTTTCGAATGGGGAACGGCGTTCCCCCACTTCTGGTGGGCCTTTGATTGTTGTGATGTAATCTTACGTGACACTGTGCCAGAAACGCCTTCTAACACTGGTTTGAACTATTCTGTTACCATTTCTTGCCGTCGTTTTCAAAAAAATTGTTACCGGAAGCCAGATTTTATAGCAAAAACACTGTACACCAAATTCAATTTCGGCTGAGACTGAATCCCAGACTTTGCTAGGGGAGCTTACGACGCTCCTTTGGGTCTCGGCCTTGTTTGCTTTTTAAGAGTTCTCCCATTCCTTTTTCTACAGTTTAAGCACTGTGCATTATTGTCAAGTACATTGTAGTTGTACTGCTGAATCATCGTCACAGGCCCGTAGCCGGATTTTTTTTACAAAGGGGAGGGGAGGTTTTATACTCCACCTCATTGAATCGCTTTTTGGCTTTCCATTAGTCCAGCCAGAGGATTTAGGGAGTGCTTTAAGTGGGGTCTGAGGTAAAGCATGCATTTTGAGCTTGAAAATCATATCTGGTGGTCACGTTTTTGGTTATTCTTATACAACATTTCCGGCTGATGGCGTTCGATCAAGCCTCCTCCCACAGCAGCTACAGGCCTGCATCAAATAAAAGTTTTTGCAGCAACAAAAATATACAGCCATCAAGGTGTGCCAGACGATTCACATCACGTACGCCAGCCTTATAACAAGTTCTAATAACCAACTAGTACCAGAACATGGTACACAAGAAGATACAAATGTGCGTAATGACGGCGACAAAACATTATTTAGAAAAAAAAACATTAACAAAATTATATTTTGAGCATTAAGTCGGTTATCACAGAATTTGAGTTTCGGCATGTAGTCCACTGTAAGCATGGGTATTCAATAAACTTAAGAAATAATACTCGGAAATTTCACATTCTCCGGTCACTATGACAACCTGCTGTTTTTCTCTAACATCGTTAAGGAAACGGGATATTGCAGTAGTTGGGGGGGAGCTCACAACCTCACCCCTCGTCGCCTTGTTCTCAGCGCCTATAGCGCCTCACCTCGAGTTCTGTTAGGTGGGAAACTTGCTCAAAGGACTTAGGAGGATAGACGCCTCTGTACTCGACACCAGTGAGATAGATTAGGCAACTATACACTGATAACTCGTCCATCTCCCGGTCCGTCCGTACTTTTATTAGAAGGCAAGGCGCTGAGACCAAAGACAAGGCCAGGACTTTTATGACCTCGACGTCGAGGTGGTGTCAGCTGGTTGTGAAATGACACTCGGTACCAGTCGGCGGATAAACAACGCTGATCACTCTTCCATCTCGCGGTCCATACTTATACCTATGCACCACCTTAGTCTCCCGGCGTCTGCTGGTCAGCAGGCCCGTGTCCCCCATGTAACTGAACCGCCACGTGACCCCTCCGGGCGTCGTCAATGACGCCAGCAGGCCGTTGCTATCAGCGGTCACGTGACAGCGCTGCTGGCGCCGTGATTGGCCGGGGCCGCGGCGCGTTGCCATGGCAACGACGGTGATGTGCCGCGCCTGTAATCGATAGTCACGTCGCACCACGATGCTGGTGTTGGCTGACAAGTCGGTGACTCGCGTCAGACGACCGTAGTCCGAGTTGACGTTGTACGTGAATTTGTACCGCAGCGCACCGGTCGTGACGTCATACGTCGCCACGTGCTGCCCGTAGCTGTAACACGCGCAAACAACCAGCACTTCAAATAGGCCTATGAAGCAAATGAAAATCTTTTATTCGTCATCACCTACGGATAAAGAAATATTTTTTTAACAAAACAACTGACGACAGATGTGGATTTAGGTATGTTCAGCATGTTTGGCCTGACAGGGGCCCACAAAAAAGGCCCCCTTAGATCAGAGAATGTCGCACAGTAGCGCGACATTTGCTGGTCTGTAGCCTACGTGGTATCACTGAGGGCTCGTAATTACGGCGTGTAATTTTGTGTCGCCACAGTTCAAAAGTTTACCGTGTGAAACTCGACATTCAGAAAGCAATAGCAGCAAAATTGCGTACAGTTGTACGGATTGCAATCCCGGGATCGCGAATCCCGGGATCCTCTTGGGATCCCGAATCCCGGGATCCCGGCCGTTTTCGCCAATACCGAATCCCGGGATTTGTGGCATCTCAATCCCGGGATTTCGGGATTACAAAAATTAGCTACACTTGTACTTTTTCGCATAATTAACGACAGAAATAAGAATTTTAGCCCACTGGTGAGTAAAATATTTTATGACCGCTAGAGTAAGCCTACTCGTGCTGTCGCCGTAAATTTGTATTTTGACAGCCACAATCACTGTCTACAGTTCAGATATAGGCCTACCTTCTGTAGGAGCCCTGTGCATAAAATAAGTCAATTGGGGATACCAAAATGACGACCAATCTGTAGACCTAATCCCGAAACAGGATCCCGGAATCCCGGGATTGCAATCGCTATACAGTTGTAAGTTGCATGTAGGCCCTATTGCTGAATTCATTGTAGGTTTTTGTACATTAATGTCAGAAAATTTGTGCGCAGGGGACTCACATTTTTACTGAACAGAGCCCTGACTGACAAACCGTAATTGCACAGTCACTGTAAAAGAACACGATATATAGGTAGCCTAAGAATAACACAGCTAATAATGTTGATAAAACAACAGTAATATTAATATTAACTACGGTATATTATCTACTAATGACTAACCGGTTGAACGTGTATCGCTGGTGCGCGATGGGGTCGATGACGTCATAGTTTCCGGTCACGTGGTGCGGCGTCGGCAGCCGTGACGTCACCGCGTACACGTCGGCGCCGCCGTCAGTGACGTAGACGATGTCGTCATGACTGATCGCCAGCGCTGATTGGCCGCCGCTGCTCGCGTTGCCATGGCGACGACAAGACGTCATCGTCACGTGACCAGTAAGTAGGTCGAGTGCGTGTAGGCTGGTGTCCTGGTCGACCATCAGTAGTCGCTGACCGGACGCCGTCACTGCAATGTCTCTGAGGCTGACGGATTTACTGCGTCTGACAATACAATACAAAACAATATTATTTTATTGCACTCGTAGTCAAACCAGACCGCTACCAGGGTGACATACAATGCATTCGATAATAGGCCTACGGGAAAATGCGGCTGCTGTAAAGGTAAAGCTAAAGGTGGTGAAACATAGCTCTTACCATCACAAAGCTACGGAGCGTCACCTGCCATATAAGATCACGCAGTGTTACCTGCCACTCGACGCAGGTGAACGCGCCATGTCTTAACCCCAGCCATACATGCCTGTATTCGATTTATCTACCCCTGGAAGGCTGAGTTGACCTTGATGTTGGTTTACCTGTCTGGCGGTGTCCGCCAATAGTCACACATCCGAGTAGTAAGTACTGACCACTTGATGATGACCCGACCGGAAATCGAACTACACAATTTCGGTCAGTATTAATGTCTGTAGACTGTAACGTAGGCTGGTGGTAAGGTAGAGTGAAATTTACAAAAACAAAATACAACATATTAGCAAAAATGTACACTTCAATAAAATGATGGCTTTAAATAGCATTATACTAACAGAAAATTTTTGTTATCCATTCCAACATTTAATGAACGGTCGTGAGATTTACAGGATGTTCCGAAAAAGTGGGACCCCTGTTTTAATTTTGCGATAACTTACTCAAATATGTACCGATTTTTAACATTTTTTGCTGTTACAACAAGCAATCCAAAATGCATGCAGGTAAAACTACGTTGTACACCTAACCTTAATTATCTAATCACCCTAACTAGCAAAACACACACCACTCCCAAAATTGACGATATATTCCTTAGTGCATAATTTGTGCAACGTTATAAAGTTTAATTAAAACAATTCCACACTTGCTTACTCATTCACAGCAATGCTTTGTGATAATACTGTCACCTCATATTGCGTTTACGAGTAAAGTTATCTGTTTTAAGCTTTCAATGGCGCATGGATACGTAAGCCACGGGTAGAATAGCCCAACGAAATACGATTGCTGTTTAATAGTGGGGTTATGTCAGTTCAACTCAAATTTGAAAATGTTCCCCTTAAACTAGATCGCTGAAATTTTGCACGCGAAGAGCTGAGACATTGCGCTAATTAACTAGTAGGCCTACGTAGGGCCTATTACAGTTTACTTTTCAGTTTTGAGGTTGCTGTTGAGCCATTAACATCGATGAAGCAAACATGTAGCGTCAGTGTGTTTTGTTAGGTAAGGTAATTACATAATAAAAGTAAAATGTACAGCGTAATGTTGTTTTTACGCGCTACGGATTTCTTGTTCTAACAGTGCAAAAATGATTAAAATCGGTGTACATTTGCGCACGTTATCGGAAAATTAAAACAGGAGTTTTGTTTTTTTGGAACACCCGGTAGGTCAGCTGCCAGTATCTACACGCATGTACGACAACGACGCGAGTCAACTGTCGGCGACAGTCGACGACAGCTGAGTCGCGTCGGCGTCGTACGTGCGAATTGACTATAACAGCCATGTGTTAATCGTTACCTGTGCTCTGGGGAATTTCTCCCGCCTTCGAGGACGACTGGACGATGAGGTTGAAGGGACATGTGGATGCACGGTACATTGGCGGAGACCGCCATGATCACCGACAGTCTCGTAGAATGACCATCACTGCCCGTAATGGTGGTACCGGTACTGCCGGTGCTAGGGCTCAGCTGGATCACGACGTCGCCGTCGAGGATGTAGACCGACTGATCCATCGGGTTGATGGCCAACGACGTCGGCCAACGCAGCGTCACCTACACAGACGCGACGTGACAGTGGCGTAAACAAGGGGCTTGGGGCCCCTAATGGACAAGTATAATTTTGTTATTAATAATAGCTGAGGAAAATAATTATTATAATTGTTGTCACCAGATCTCATATTTTAAGACTCTACATCCAATTTGATTTCGGCTGAGGCACTGGGGGAACTCGCAGCGCCCCCTAGACACCTAGTTAAAATTCAAATTCGGAGGTCCTATACGTAACTCAGGGGGAGGGAGGGTTGGAGGGAAAGCGGAATGAACGAAGGAGGGCAAAGAAGGTGTATTCTGATTACAGCGTAGAGGTCGACTCACAAAAGTGCTACATACCGAGACGTGCAGGTGTAACAGTACAGAAAAATCTAGATATAGCACTCCTATGACGTCACATACAGAAACATCACTCGCACGGCTATGGACATTGTGTCTGAAAAAAACTGTGCCAGTATTATTTTTCAATAAGTCCGTGAAACATTGGCAAATTTTATGGATAATTTTTGGCACACAGCATCACGAAGACACTTAGTATTTTTCACTTCACTTTTATACTGTTGTTACACTACCTTGTGAAATGCAGAAGTCGCGTAGTGTGGCCGTTTACAACAATGAGTGAATATTCATACTGGGTATTGCATGCGTCGGCTCGGAAATGATTAACTGAATAGCGACAAACACGACTGATCTACTGACATTTTACTGTCTCTCAAAAAAGTCACACACGTGCCACGTTTTTTGCAAGACGGTGTAGTGAGACATGGCACGCAGTGCACCTGTGAAGCTGGTGTATTCTGATGGCAGAGCAGCGGTCGCCATGAGGTTGAGATAGCCTGTGAACCAACGACCGTAGCAATGCGACCGCGCTGATCAACCGTCCTCAGCGTCACACCGTCAGCGATGTACAGTACACCCTCCTTGTCCACAGCCAACCCTGTACACAGAAATGATTTGATAGCAGTGCATGCTAAGCCTACTGGTACAGTCTAGATGAGCTGTGTGTTCACCTACCATATGGGATCACAAAGTGTTACCTGCCACCCGACAGGTGAACGCGACTCGCCTTAACCCCAGCCAGATAGGCCAGTATTCGACTTACCTTCCCTGGAGGGATGGAAGGCTGAGCTGGTCTTGTGCTGATTGCATACTGAAATGGTTTACCTGTCCGAAGACTAGTAATAAACATTTGCACGCGACCCAACCGAGAGTCAAACCCATTTTCAAATCTACTTTCTGTACTTACTTAATCATGTATGTAGTTGACGTAGGCATTTACCTTTGGGATATGAGAGTGCGGCCTCTACGGCAAGTTGGCCGTCTCCGCAATGGCTGCGAGTACCAGGAACACAGGTCTCCCCACTGCCTGCTACCACCTCGACATTGGCACGTCCAGCTACTGGCCTGTGCCGACTGGTAGACGCGGCGTCAACGTTATGTCTGGAACGGACGTCGTCTGTCGTCAGTCGAAGCACACGCAGCCGGTAGGTGTCTGAGACGTACAAACAGCCGTCCACAGGACCGATCGTCATGTAGTACTCCAGGGACACGCTGTATCAACCCACCAGCAGACACAGACACGTACGGACACGTACAAACATGTACAGACACGTACTGTAAACACTTACACTGTGTCCCAAAAAACGTCCCACATTATTTATTTCTTGACGCAGTATCCAGAACAATTACAGTGTAACATCACAGCTGGACAACCAGGCACAAATAAGTGAATACTAACAGCTGCCCAACTGGTACATATGAAATCCAACACTAAAAACACAAAAGCTTTGTGACTGTGTGTATCTTCGCCAAATATTAACCGATTTTCAAAACTTTTTCACTGGTACATTCTGTGGACAATTAGCAATAACGTGATTATTGAATATCCCGCCACACGTTAACTATGTCGCTACACTACCTTGTGAAATATAAATGCAAGAAAAACTAGCAATCATAGACAACAAGCGTGTTGGTAAACAAAATACACAGTGCAGTGAATGATCAGTAC
>Ga0209671_1002775_pt1 | contig 16366 bp, 7 predicted proteins | sample WorMetHERISLAND2_2_FD_187401 | JGI IMG/M metagenome (GOLD analysis project Ga0209671, IMG submission 187401) | Marine gutless worms symbiont microbial communities from Max Planck institute for Marine Microbiology, Germany - Olavius geniculatus... | ecosystem: Host-associated > Annelida >...
TGATATTTTTATTTTGTAACACTAAGAAGCACTTAGTTGCACAGAACCGCGTCATTTGACGTATTAAGCGTAAAAATCGGTCAAACGGGTTCGCCCGTAGGCGAACGGAAGAACCAAAAAAGTGTAGTAAATTTCGAACAGGATGGTGTATATTTCACCTATATAGGAAGCAAAAACCCCTGGGCGGATTGAGCCCAAATTTTTTTGGTGGTAGGCGTCTACGACGTAATCACGCCATTTAAATTTGGTGACGATCGGTTCAGGCGTTTTGAGTTAACTGAAGGTCAAAGTTTGCCTTTTCCCATAGACTTTGAAGGTCGTCCTTACAACACTCACACTACCGTGTGAGGTGTAATCGCTCGCAACGCAACGCGCAGCCGTATGTAAATGCTACTTAAGAGAGGTGACTTGTAACAGAATTTATACCATATACAGAGATAATAACAAATAGAACTTTTAGCACTTTGTTAGTCTACTATAATCAGGTCTTAATACCTAATTGGCGTGCTAGCTCTATGCACCTCGGATTCTTTGTTAATGCGCTATAGAAGAGTAGATACGTTTTGATGACTGGCTGATAAGCGTGTGTGATCAGGCAAGCTGGAGTTGCAGTTTGGACGCACCGGTCCTAACGAGTTCGCGCTTGACTATTCACATCCGTTCAGCGGTCTTCAGGCGTTCGCCATCGCCGTCTGTTCCCTTACCGATAGTTCATGAATCCAGACCGAAAATTTCATAATTATTTATTTTGGTACCATCGAAAGTGGCTAATTGTAGTTGCCTTTTTTAGTTTGCTACATATATCTAGTTTATGTTTTTATATGATAATTGAAAACCTCTGCAGATTGGCAGCAGACAGCTTAATGATGTTTATCACCATTTGTATGCATACCGCTTTGATGATAGTTAAATCTTTGCTATTGGCATCACTTGTTGGATAAACATATTTTCTTAATATTTTGTGCAAATCCAGCTGCTTCAAAACACTTTCCATCTTACTTTGCAGATCTACTAAAGTATTTTTGTATACAGAAAGTGGCAGTGCCAATTTTTGTGACAGAAAGGAGTATTTTAGCCCAAATCTTCGCTATCGAGGAAGCCGACCATATTTGTCACAGTGCCACTACTTACTAGTCATGTTTTGTTTTGCAGTACAAAGTTTCCTGCTGCATCAATCTTTGTGGAAACTACTTCTTAACATTTTTTTTCACTAAATAACTAAAAAAACCGTTTCCACAAACACGGATGCAACGACTGCGACCAAGCCGCTAAACCGCCGCAGATAGCCACATGGTTACTACTACATGTATATTGACAGCCTATAGGAACTGACCAACGCGCTATCCAACAGTACCACTTTGTCGCAGTATGCAAAACGTTACAGAGGACAAACAGACAGGCTCACAACAGACAGAAGGACGACAGAAAGTACCAATAGTGAATGTAATAAGCACGGTTGGCAAGTCAATTGGCGGCGGCGGCGACTGAATCTACACCAGGTCCTGGCGAATGAATAATTATTAACAACAAAAGTCGTCTCTGATTGACAATAATATTAATTAGGTTAGCAGTTGCGGACATTTTCGCGGCGTGGCAAACCCGCATCACACCGCATTATGCCATTATACCGAATCTAAAATGAACAATCCATGGTAATTATGTTTCTAACGTCCGTCTTTTCAACCTGTCAGCAGCAGTGCCGTTCGCTTCACGATGCAAATTTTGTGACAAAAAACAACTCTCCGCTGGGGTGGGGATTTTAATTAGGGGCCTGATGCATTTTAAGCATCACAGAACGCTTTGTAAAAAGGTAAATTCAATGAAATGGATATGCTCATAGAAAACAAATATTCATTATAGGCCTAGCAGTAGATGGTTCGGGATAATTTTCGGGAAAATGTTTGTCCGGTGTGCGTGCCAGGCTCGACGATTTTTAACACGCCACTGCTGTTTACGCGATCACGCTGCTATTATGCACTTTGGCGTTTGCGTTTGCAATGATAATCTGTTATACGTTATAACTCTAAACATTATGCCGTTTCCGTTTATGGTCTTCTGTATGAAACATAAACAACTGATTGATCACAGGCTAACTAGTTTGGTTGATGAATTGATTCACTGATTGATTGGCATATTATTATTATTAACTTAGCTCGCGCTAGAGCCTGCTCATGGCTATCAAGTGTACATGCAACAAGCAGTAGCCATTATACCGAATCTAAAATGAACAATCCATGGTAATTATGTTTCCGTGTTTAGCTTGTTAAAAATACAAAATTTCGGGCTAAAATTTTTTCATTCTTGGGAACTTTAGGCAGGGACAAAATTAAACTTTTAACCTGGCTGTCAGAAAGTTACAATACATGCCACACAGTAAGGCCCATTTCCAGGGGGGATATGTAACATTAGGCATAACAGATCAGGTTAACACTAAGGCACAGACTGACTAAAAAAAGTTGGAAATTCGGAATATTTTCGCTTTTTGGCTGCTGCTTATTCCGAATGCTGCTTATTTCACTTCTAAAGACATCAACGCTGCATTACTACTGCATGAAATGTAACAACGAAAAATTAGAAAGCACCGATCAGTGGAAAATATGAGCCAAAACTGACAAAATCACGTGCGCAGTCATTAAAACTGTCATTTAAAAACAGTTTTGAGCTAAATAGTGTTAGATGTCTTATTAGTGATTATCTACAAATTCACGTTGTTAGGCCTACATAACAGTGGGCACAAACTACTCTATGGGTCACTCTTTCCATTAAATCTTTTTTATCCCTTTTTTCATGTCTTCATGTCCCTCCCTCTTAAACCAGCTAAGGGGGCTATAGGCCTAAGTCTCCCTAGCGAGTCGGACAGCCAGACTCATTTTGGTGGAATTGTTTGATAAAAAAATTATTTCATGCAGCAAGAACACGAAATGTCGCTGAAAAAACGCTAAAATGGTGAGACACAACTATCTTTTCGTGCCTTATTGAGGTATAATTTACTCTGCAAAAGTTTCGTCGACGGGAGATTATACCCAGCCACAAGATCAGCCTGGCTGCGTAGGCCACTGGGTGATATAATCTCAGCAATCGCTTAGCACCATCCTTCGCCGTCCGACTCGCTATCACTGTCAACATCAACGTTGTCGTTGGCGTCGTGCTTCAGCGAGTCATGTCGTCTGTAATGATGCTGTCCTGTCCACGTGTTCGACGTGCGTACGCCGCCTGGCCGCGGCCCACAAGGCACGCTGGCCATTGATTCGCTAGGCTGTCGATAAAGTCGTCGTGCCGCGCCGGTAGTCCGTGCGTCTGTCACCGTGTCCAAGTCCGAGTCGAAGTGCTCTGTGTAACGTCGACGAGGGTCGGCGTTGGACCGCCTCTGAGTGGTTGGTGTCTGCTGACGGTCGTCGCCCTGCAGCTGGAAGGACTCGTGTCGAGTGAGCGGCGACCAGGGCGGTGACGTGGATGGTGACGTGAAGAGTCGCGGGAAGTTAAAGCGGTCCGGGCTGTGATGTGGCGTCACAGTCGGTGAAGGTAGAACTCTCGGCATCTGACCGGTCGACGCGGCGTCTCCTCTACGACGTCGTCGTCGGCGTCGTCGGTGCTCGCTGCCCGAGTGTGGTTCCGGCGGCGGCGGAGGTCTGCGCACGGGCGCCACCGGCGACGCCACTCCTCCAGCGTCCGGGGACGGACTGCGCGATCGGTCGGTGAGGTTGGCTGTGCCGTAGTACTGCGGGGCGGGTGAGCGGGGGTTAGTGCGTGACGGTGACGGCGTGCGGGAGCGAGCCACTAGAGACGTGCTGTGGTAAGGCTGGTCGGGTGCGGGGCCGCGCGGCTGATCTCGCCGGGCGGGCGGTGGAGACAATCGAGCACTGGGCTGCTGAGTCCGTGGCGACCACAGACCTCCCGGTGAAAACGATTCCTTGCATGGCTGTATCGCTGTTGTCTTGCGGAAATCTTCGTTCAACCGCAACGTGTTATTCGCTGCAACATCCAACAGACAGCGGTACTCGCCACAGACAATCACGGCAGATAAGCATGTAAGTAGGCCTAAATAACATGAATGATTATTAAAGTGCATGTCCACAGGGACAAACGACAACATTTTAATTCTACTACGTTTAAAGACGAATACTAATTAGAGTAATAAGGTATCAGTTCCTAGTGTGATATTACGCTACCATAGCAAGACTAGCCACGTACCTCGCAGGGAAAGGTTGTGATGACTATTCGGTAGGTCGGTGTAAGATTGTGTTGGGTTGGGAGTGTCGTGTATAGGCAGTCCAGTTCGTGGTCGTCTTGGCCCAGGTAAGGGCTGTGAAGGTTGCGGAGGTGGTGGTGATGGTCTAGCACGGTTGTTCGCAGCCCGGCTCTCAGGCTGCTCATCAATGGACGGAGCTGTCGCCACAGCCCGTGACAGCAGCTGGCCGCCCGGCCGTCCTGGGGCCGCCGAGCCGCCGACCAGCGACCAACAGCTGCGAGGTACAGAGGTGGTCGTCAACGTCTGCATGGTGGAAGAGGAGGTCGTCTCTTGGTTGGCGCTGCTGCGTCGAGACTGAGTCTGGTAGACAGGTAGCGACTGCTGACGCTGGATCGGCGGCGTAGGCATCGACTGTTCATAGTCCTGTATCACTCCAGGCACGGGTTGGTTGACGGCGACGAAGTTACTAAAGGCACTGGTCACTGATCGGTTGATGGAGTTGAACAGTGAGCCTAGACGGTTGACGGACGGAGAGCGTGCAGGGGCAGCGCCGACACTGGGTGCCGTCAGCGAGCCGCCGCCGCCGCCCAGACCAGCACTCGACGTGGTGGTCAGCGGGGTCAGTCCTCGCACCACTGGACAGTAGCCGCGGCTAGGAGACAGCGGAGATGCTTGGAGGTTGGCGGCAGGCGGCGTGAGCGCTGGTTTGCTCGTGCCTCCTGGACTGAAGACTGATAACGACGGAGCTGCGGAGTCAGTTGATGCTTGGCTCGGGAATGTGAACATTGCTGTCGGCGTCGGGTGCGCCAGCTGCTGAAGCACAACACAATCATCAGCCATACAGCATCACCATCATCATCATCACCATATTCGTTTACTGGTCGTGGACAAATGCAACTTGCAAAAGACTAGGTGCATTAAGTGTAAAAACAGACCAGGCATAAATAGAAATACAGCTTATAAGCATCTTCAATTCCACCTTATGTGAAATGCAGAAAGAAAGGAATAACTTGCGTTTCACTTTGCGTTTCAGCGTTTACAGACAGCCTTACAGAGTTCTTCATGAACTCGGTACGACTGTTGGGACGGGAGGTGATCCGGTCTCTAGGTAGTTAAGTGGAAAGATGAACACGAAAAAATGCACATAATTATTGACCGTTACAAGTTTTGTTGCGAAAGCCCAAAAATGCCAAATTGAACATTTGAATGAGTTTTTGTAAATCTTAAAACGTTCTGTCTTTAATAGTTTTTTTTGTGATCTGAGGGTGATCCGTTACCGATCACGGCGCCTCCGGTGAAGACTGCGCCATCATTATATAATGTACTGACCGCAGGTGGAGGATTAAACTGCTGCGGATCATTGAACGAAGTCACCGGAGACTGCACTGCGTTTACCTGCTGCATCTATACAACAATTACACACATTTCGGTCGTGCTGGAAATGAGAAATTGCAGGAAAAAATACGAAAAAAAGATTCTGCGTTAACGGCCGTAGCATGGATGACGAATCTTTTTGTAACATCTCAGCCAGCGAGACTTAAACCCAGCTTACTGTACAACAAATCCAGAATAAATCGAACCGAGTGGGGGTTGGACTTTATTGCCAACACTGTAAAAAATAAGTAAGTAAGTAGGTAACTCAGAGTTTAATACATGCATGAGATCAAAAATTCCAGTCACAATATAACGTACAAAGAAAACGAAAAACAAATATTGAATTACCTTGTCCAAACTCGAGAAACTACGAGGTACAAGTATTACAGAAATATTTTAGATTGAAGACAATGGTAAAATGAACAATAAGAAACGATCACCACGGAGCCAAACGACACTCTCCGATGATGATGAGGTTTTGATTCAGTAGCAAAATGTGAACGTATTACAGGTAAATAAATTACCCAATGATTGGACTGGGTATTTGGTGCGCTGGTGCCGGGGTTTGTGAAGAGTTTGTTGTCGAACGATACGTTGCCATTGGCTGAAAACTGACGCTCAGCCGCCGGCGTCGCCGTCTTAGCAATGCTTCAACACAACGTCACGAACAGTCGCGATTACTACTGCTTTTGATTTCAGTTAATTAGCCGTGTGACTTTCATGTTACGTATAGCTATTCCAGATTGGGCCGCATCAACAGTTGTGTACTCTGGAAATTGGGGTAAACAGCTGCGGAACCACTGTAAAATGCGCTAACATTTCTTTTAATGTGCTAAAATGGCGCGGAAAATAATAGTGCTGACTGTTTAAAAATGCGCGGGAATAACTTTTGTTCGTTTTCATTCGCGTACATTCCCAAGGCAACACTATTCCAAATGAAGCAACAAGTACCGGTAGTAGTAAAAACATTTTGATTTTGTGACTCGGACGAACGATAGAAATTCTATTCGAACGACATACTGTTGCATTTCGACTAATCAAGCCATACCTCCACGCCGCCGCAATGTCTCTAGACGGACTTTGCGTCGGACGATCAACCGTCTTGCCGTCAGCTAGCAGATTGTCTTTTGACAACGACAGACGAATGGAAGACGGTGTCATTGAACCCATGAACTTGGAGAACACGGACAACTTCTGAACACATTAAAGCACACACTTTACATTATGTTTTATTTATGACAACTGGCGCTCGAATGTCCCACCCTGGTTTTTAGTTTTAGCGTTTTTTAAATGGGTGCAATGTACTTAGTAAAACACACAACATTTTGTGTAGAACGTTACTTATGTTATTTTACGGCACTTAAGAAAAAACAATTTGTTTGACTGTTGTTTTATTTTTATCGCTCTACAGCTATGCTGTATAGCGCGTCTATAGTACAGTTGTCCGTCTGTCCGTACGGATACATGTAATGTGGCTAAGCGTTAGGTAGTAGGAAAAAACATTTTTGCTTTTTGCTTTTTTGTTCAGGGGGAACATTTTCAAATTTAGGATTAAATAAATGGGATAAAAAATTGCGCTTTTAATGAAAAACTGGTCATATCTTAAACGGTGAGAGATAGGGCCAATGTTACTATTAATCACCAACAGGAAGTGGCATACGCCCTTTCAGACAAAATGAAACCTTGAATGACCTTAAAAGTCACTGACAACCAGTCCGGTGGCTATCCTAGGGACAGCTGAGCTTTTTGTTGTTTTATGTGTGTGCCATGTGTTATGCATTAGTCAACAATCCTGAGACCTGACTGTTGCCGCCATGTTCAGTCCGACTCGACTTGTAGGCACGCCAGTTCTCAGCAATCAGTATTCCGGCGTATATTTTACCAACGGTCAGTTTGTTCAGCCCTAAGTCTGCAAACGGAAAACATTCAACATTTTTGTTTAAATATACGGCGCTGCGATACATGGGCGCCTGCTTCACAGGACTTAGCATGAGGGCGCTTGAGAAAAGCTAAAAAGCATTATGGCAACTTAGACGTGTGGTAGCAATCCCTCCAGTGCAGTGAAGGCGGACATATGATTCAAAAAGTGTCAAAAAGTAAATACAAATGTCAACGGTTTCGCGCTAAAAAATTTTTGGCGGATACCCATGTATGGTTATGAATAACACGTATAATACTACAATTTCTTGACGTGTGAAAAAATTTGTCATGCCCAGTTTGTAAGCATATACGTGTTTTATACCGTAAAGCTGTTATTTTTGCCTAACAACCATTAGTTATTTAAAATTTAGTAAACTGCAATAAATAAAAAAAACCTTAAATAACATTTCTTATTATGCTTGTCCTCTGTATCATCATCATCATCATTATTAGCAGCAGCAGCAAAGACGACAACAACAACAACAACAACAACAACAACAATGGGCTAGTTAATAGCAGAATATCCAAACCTTCTTTCGGTGGGACTAGAATAAGCGCCATGGCGTTTCCCTGAATCGGCCATAACTTTTTGATCGTTTCCCGAAGCTCGTCGTCTTTCTCGTCCATTTCTTCCGCTGAATCCATTCAACAGTCAGATATAAACGTTAGCGACAGACACAAAGTACATTATTATGAAAAATTTTGCCCAGAAAAAAGTTACTTTAAACAGGTGTGCACAGACTGCCACAAAACATGCTTGTGAAAATAATAAACTAGCGCATAGTCCCTGATTTCAACTTTCGTTTTTTTGTTATATCTGCGAATAACTCGATAAAAGCTACGCAAAATTGTATCACTTTCACAAATATTACAGTCTGTTTTATTTCACAGTGTTTAGACTTTGTCGCAGCTCAGCCGAAACATAAACATTGTTGTCAATATGATCCTAACGTGTGGCGAATAGTAGTGAAGTATTTCTATTCCACACACTACAAACAAGCAAAGAGTTTTTAAAAATTTCGACACCGAAATATAATCAATTCTTTTCATGTTATGTCTCACCGCATGTAAAATTTTTGGCCTATCAGATTTCATTCGTAACTTTTTGAGTGATCTTGCAGTCAGGCAAACACACAAATAAACGGGCAAAGACAAAAAATGAAGAAAAAAGTTAGTAAAAGAGCGAGCGAGCGAAACGCGTACCAGGTCCCATCTTGATGTCGAGCGACTCTCGTACAAGAGCAAGAAGAGTGGTGCTGAAGTGAACGGTGCCATCGCGAGCTACAGGCATGTTCATCCTGATCAGCTTCTGCAACAACAATACGACCGACAGGCAACAGCGTACAGTAATAGACTGCGGCTTCTTGGTACAACACATGCAGAAACAACCTGACAACTTGTTCGCGCAATAAAACATAAACATTCAAAATGAAGTATTGGCATGTGATCGTAAACCGAATCGCCAGCCACCAAAGTCTAAATGACTGTTTCCAGGCTGCGCCAAATAACATCCATAAAGACAGCTATAAGAGAGCTGCTGCTGGCTGCATGTGATATAAAATAAACTACACAAATATCTACAATTTATTATTACGTAAAATCACTGCATTTACGATACGATGTATTTGATTTGACACAATAAAAAGTTGCACAAGCCATTAAAACTATGAATATAACAACTTTTTTTAATGAAACTATTCTGCACTTCGAACATGGTAATAATTAATGCATGTCTAAGTTACTTTGACTTTAGACTTCCAAGTGAATTGTTGCTCAAAAGGTACGAGAAATACTTAGTAAAACAGGGTTTGTCATAGTTGTTGCTGTCGATGCGTGTTGCTGCCGGTGGGCCTATTTTGTTCTGTGTAAAACTACGAACTATTCAGCTATATATGAATTGTATGAACTGTAATTAGTTAATTTTTTTCTTTCATTTTGTATTTGTTTGCTACCTTTGATGGTGAATAAAGATGTATATAATATAACAAGCCATGCTAATTCAACGGTATACTTAATTTACATACCCGATATGCAAGCCGGTTGGGACACTTCTTGCCGAAGCCAACAGGGGGTTCCATATTGCGTACCATGCTGAACATTTCGGTGTAGTGAATTCGACCGCTGCGTAACACAAAAAATACTCAATTCAGCTTTTTCTCATAGTAATCGACAGCGCTTTCAATCATGTAGCATTGGTTATTCAAATCAATCAATCAATTACTCGTATTTAATTCAGGCAATTAACCCGCACAGGGCAGTAAACGTCCGTGTCCAGTTCCGTCCACAAAGCATGCAAGCTTTCCGTAAGTAGAATATGCGAGGGGTGGCCAATATATTTATCAGAAACACTTTTGCTTGTGCATTTTACTTTAAACTCCAGTTCGCGTAAAATGTGTGATACTTGACGACCAGCTAGCCAGGCGGACAAACAACAAAGCCTTCTCGCTGAACTTGGCACTACCACAGGTCATCGGTTTAGTAAGCACAGAACCCCAAATTACAAGGAGTTTGATGTCGCTGAGCCAAAACATTGAGCAGAAGCAGAGGGAACGTACGTGGCAGCGGGATCGTACTCGGCCCAGACTCGGATGTATTCGTCGAGGTGATGAGGTCCCAGGATTGACGTGTCGCGTGTCAAGTAGTCGAAGTTGTCCATTATCACAGCGACGAACAGGTTCAGCATCTGACACGACGCAACGCGATGCAACTCAACTCAACTCAACACACCGTCGCGCCTCATTCAGTCAATAGCCAGCCGATTGTTGTAACGCATCAGCATCGTTATTATCAGCAGCAGCAGCAGCAGCAGCGACAACAACAATTTCGTTGTATCTTTTTTCAAACGTCCTCGCATAAACCGAAAGAACATGTTTCGTTTCTGTTAAATTTTGCACCGATTTTAGATAAAGAAGAAATCAGATTTAAGAAGCGTGACGGATTTTTTGCGCATTCTGGATTAACACCTCACCATTTTTGACGAAACAGAAAAGTTTGAAATCTATGATAGCTTTCGATGAGAAATAGACCAAATTCAGCTATAGTTATACAGTTATTGCTACAGCGTTCGGTGTACGTACAAGGAATGAGCACAAGAAGATGAAGGAAACGAAGTAAGGAATTGCCATGTCGTGACCACATGTCCTGAGATGAGCGAACGGCGCCTCGGGGTCACATTTCTTACCATCCATGCATGACAACATTATCAGCTGCCAGTTCTCGCCCGTAGCACACCTGAGCACACCAGACATTAGAAACCATAACAACATAATCTATAATAGTCGATCGGCAGCGAAAACTTCATCAATCAACACCGGCAACATTTCGTAAACGTAGGCTACAGGTAGGCTAGCACATAAGTTAGCGGCTTCCAATACTGCTGGTTTGATCTTTCGTTGAATTTTTCCCGTTGCTGGTTTGAAGCATTCCTGTGCAATAATACAATAAATATGGAAACATGTTTCAGCTAATCGAAATTGGATAAGTAAAATTTTGAAGCAAGATCGTACAAAATACAGCGCAGCAAACTGCAAACGGAATAAAACAAGAGAACCCAAGTCGCGGTTGATGCAACAAATAAAGATGCCGATAATTATGGACGCAGGCAATGACACTTTTTCTTCTACTCAATCTAAGACTATCGCATCTGAATGGCCGCAGTATCCCGCGGTGTCCTTGCGACAGCACGGCTTTCTTGTCTAGCTTGCACTTAGCGCCAAAGCTTGAAATGACTTTGAACCCTTTGAACCTGTTTTAAAATTTACCGTAACTGACTTAGAGGGTTTAATATGCACCAGGGATATGGAAATAGTGCCCACAATTATTAACGAACACTTTCTGAATCGTACTTGCTACAGCTTTAGGCACAACGATACAGATCACGACCAGAGTCTAATTGATTGCTTAATATCTAAAAAATAACACTCAATACAATATCACCCGCAAAACTTGTATTATCATGCAAGCAGTCAAAACAATCAACTATCACACCAACTGAGAAAAACACTACCCATTACCTCCAAGACTGAGATAACAAAATGATGGTTAATATTTGTTTGACCACGTCCAAGTAGCAAAGTAAGGCAATGAATTACATGTAATATGATAAGCCTATTATTAAGATGTTAGCACGCTGTACAAAAACGTCTGCTAATCTCAGAATAAAAGGTAAATTTTTGTTATGCGCACTGTATATTAAACATTATATGCTATGCATATTAAATATACAGGGTGGGCCAAAAACCGGACCTGTTTGAGCGTTGATAACTCAGCGACGGTTACTCGTAGAAAGGCGCGTAATATGTCAAAAGTTTTATAATGTTGTAGGCAAAAAGGACCGAACTTGCATCGCAAATCATTTAAATATTCTTTGCCTAATTTGCATAAATCTTTATTACCTCTGAAATTAAGCATTTGCCTGCACTCCCATGTGCCCGAGTTCACTGAACTCAAAAACTCACCTCCAAAAAATCTAGATTTAAATTCTGTGAATTATTCAGTGTGGGGACATTGCAACAGATAGCATGGTCACAAAATTTTAGTAACTGACCAGCTAAAACGTGTGCTAATCGAATGTTGGGCTCAGCTGATCCTGAACACATTGACTCCAGCGATCGATCAGCTGCCTAAAAGGACTGATAACGTTATGAATGCAAAAGCTGGGCAACTGCCTACGTCATATTTCATCTAAATTAAACGCGTGAGTTAATGATTGTTGATATTTCACTGTATGCTAAATGAAAATCAACTTGAATTTATGCATTACTGCCAATTTAGCATAATTTTAGGGGTGGGGCAGATTTGTGTAAATCAGGCAAAGAATATTTAAATGCTGAGTCATGCAAGTTGTACACTTTCTGTACACAATTTTGAAACTTGTAGGATATTAAGCGCCTTTCCATTAATAAACATCACTAAGTTATAAAAGCTCAAATATCCATGTTTATCCATGTTTAATCCATGTGTTACAGTCAAATTTAGCAGAATTTCGGAAGTGACAAATATTTGTGCAAATTAGACAAAGAATATTTAAATTCTTCATTATGCAAATTAGTTGTTTATTCTTTACAGCATTCTGAAACTTCTGACGTATCACACGTCTTTCTACCACTAACCATCGCCGAGTTATCAACGCTAAAACAGGTCCGGTTTTTTTGGCCCACCCTGTATTAGATAGTTAATGGTTAAATGGCAAAGTGGTGTTATAGCTCTTTATAGGCAACTCATTTCAGAGCTACCGAGCGTCACCTGCCGTATGGGATTACACAGTGTTACCTGCCGCCTGACACAGGTGAACGCGCTCCGCCTTAACCCCAACCAGATAGACCGGTACTCGATTTGCCTACCCCGGAGGGACGGAAGGCTGAGTTGACTTAGGCGGCTGGTTACATACCGAGATGATTTACCTGCCTGCAGGCGGTCAACCATCCAAGTACTAACCCGGCCCAGCGTAGAGTAACTTCGTTGATCGGATGAAACGCGTTATCGCTATACGCCACACAACTAGCTAAAATTTTTCAAACACATGCAAACAAAGATTTGTGAAATAATAGCGTAATATTACACAAAAACTACGGTTTTCTTAGTAAAATAAAACTAAGATATTTCAGGTAATATTACGAAATTAAAAAATGACAAATAATTAAAATCATTCAACGACAAAACAAAAATCAACGTAATAAGACTATGGCATGGCATTCATATAGGTTTGTAACAAAAATTAATTTTGTACATATTTTCACTTTATCTAGACTAAGCTTATTTACGTAAAATATTTTTCATTAAAGTTGCAGCTCCAGTTTTACTTAACTATCACGGTACATTGTACAACAGTCACGCCGCGTACGTCAGATTACCTGAAGAGCAGCATGAGCGCGTAAAAGAAAGTTCGGAAATTGTTGTGCCGATTAATATCGGTTGTAGACATGGGTCTTATACTGCCAAACATCTGCATAATCATCATTAATCACCAAAACAAAACCGTGCAAACAAAACTCTAAAACCACAATCTGTAATACAATAAGTGGGTGTTAAAATTTAAGCACTGATTTATAAAATAAAATTATAATAACTTTGGTTAAACACAATCTGTCGACAGTCGGCTACGTGATGCACAGCACGATAATTTATCGAAAAAAAACCGGAAACTAAAACTATGAAATAGCACGTCATTACAGCGCCAGCGAGCACTATTCTACAAACTGATCGAAGATGAACACAAACTAACCGTCTTTTACGTCTAACTACAGATCTAAAACAATAATTCTAACACTAACGATATTGCAAAAAAATTACAGAGTCTGAACAAAACAAAGCTGGAAATTTTGATTACGAGCTGATTTTTTGCTTTTCTGCCCATTTTGCAAGGCTGTTTTACTTATTTAATACTTCTGGCAAATAAATACAGGGTGGTCCAAAAATGTCCCATTTTCTGTTAGAACTTCGTCATTTCTTCACCAAATTTAATAATTTTTGGCACATAGATACCAAAACGACAAATTATGTGAGATGCACTCCTTGTCCACCTCTCTTGATTTACGTCAACGCACTGCCGTGTGAAATGCATATGCTCCAAATTATTGCATAATGCTAAGTTGTTATGCCCTTAAAAGTTCTAACGACTTAATTCAGCACACAATAAACCAAAATGTAATTTTTTAGCAGAACTATAAATTTGTGTAACAACTTGCTTCCAAATTATCATAATTTATGCCCAAAGTGTAGCCTACACCATGGCTTAGACATGACACCACGGCTGATAGCGGCATTAACGATCAATTGATCAAAATGCACAGCACTCATTCATGAATGAAACGTGTTTTTAGCTTATCAGTTAGCTATTTTGTTGTCTGCTATTTTTAGCGTACAAAAATTAATACCACAAAATTATTAAATCACGTGGCGCTCTCTGTCGAATTGATAATGAAAAGATGAGCAATTTGATATTGTTAATCACCATGTAATGTAACAATTAGGAGCATCTGCACTTTACACGGTAGTGCATTGACATAAATTAGGTGAGGTAAGAAATGTGTACCTCACATAATTCTATCGTCTTGGCCATCTGTATGCCAAAATTTAGCAACATTAATGGAGATTTGACGACGTTTTGACAAAAACAAGTTTGGACATTTTTGGACCACCCTGTAAATGAATAAATCGTAAGACGTATTTTGCGCCGATGCATTGACTTTCCAACGTTTATTAAATACTGATTACTGGAACCCTGTATGTCAAGAAGATGCCATAATCGTGTATACACTCGCTAAACTAGCGGCTGTGTACGCTCTGAAGAAATGCCATAAAACTACAATACCAGAAACATCAGTTATGTGCGTCACCTTTTTAATCGTCACATTTCTGCAGTTGTGGCGCAGCTAATACATTATAATCATGTGACACATTCTACATCACGTGAATCGCTAATGCACGCATGAATGCAGCCAGCAAGCGGAACCCATGGCAGCATACAATTTACGATGGTTTTTGTGATTCACCAGAGGTGATAAAAACACGGAATTTTTGTATACTAATCTGACGTCAGTCTAAGTCACTTGACGTATTTTATCACGTTCTAATGGACAATGATACTTTTAGGTTTGTTGGACATTTTGCGGAAGAAAGCTGAAATTGTAAACGAGAGAAGATCAGTTACGTGAAAATTTTCGTACTAAAGTGAAGTGAGTCGTGAAACCAAAAACGTGAAACAAAAACTAGCACACGTAAACAGACAACAAATCTAATATATGTCAAAAAATAAATCTATTATGAAAAAACACATGATTTTTCTAGGTGCTATTTCTCAGTTACAAATGTAGCCTACTAAACTGATTTAACTGGCTTTTAAACATCTGGCAGATTGTCGCTATGAACGTATAATGGAACTTCGCGTATACTTCCAGCGCTAAAATTTAGTCAAGTCATACTGGAATACGAAATAGCAGTTAAACGATGGACAGTTTGTAACTGAGAAATAATTTTCGACGAAAACAAAAAAAAGTTAAACTTAAGTCGTCAAGTGCATCGTTTAGTTCCGATGTACCTAAACAGCAGCATGAGACTATCTGGGAAAGTGCGGAAGTTGTTGTGTCGGTTTATCGACGAGTGCGGGTTTAGATGGACCGTACCAAATACCTGCGTGACGTCAAAGGTCACGTAAACAAGATGGCGGCATGCGTGAAAGAACACGCAAACAAACACGTCACCGATCAGACTAATTATATAACGGACAAAATAAAACGTAAAATTACTTTCTGATCAGTACAACATTACTACATGTATATTACAAAAAAAAACGTTTATCGAAGAGCGCTTCATAAATTCGAATTTTAATTAATGCTATGTAAATTACACACGTTCTTCATTTTGCATCCATAACTGCACTCGTTTTTCTGTTTATTGCTGCAGTTCAGCTGTTGTTCACTGCTGCCTTCAGACAAAATAGTTGAAATAACCATTTTATTTTTACTTCTGACTCCATTAATTAATGAGTACTCAGTACTGTAAATAACAAATGTAAAACGTAATTTTAAAAGTAGGATTAATTCAAAAACGACAACAAACTAAAAAATAAAATACCTGCATGCCAATGATGGCGTAAATGAAGAAAAGCATTGCTATCAGTAACATAACGTAAGGCAGCGCCTAAAATACATTCAATACAATACCATTCAACATCATTAACAACAATGTGGAAGTAAATGACAAAACATTTACCATTTAACATTAGACAGACCCATTCTGGCGCAACTATTATAATATAAGCCTATGACAATAAGTCCGTGAAATGAGACATTATGCAGCAGTCAAACTAAATACGTAAATCGTAATATATAATAAATAGATATAAATATAAAAATATAATAAATATAAAAAGCGATAACTACA
>Ga0209671_1002777_pt1 | contig 16362 bp, 14 predicted proteins | sample WorMetHERISLAND2_2_FD_187401 | JGI IMG/M metagenome (GOLD analysis project Ga0209671, IMG submission 187401) | Marine gutless worms symbiont microbial communities from Max Planck institute for Marine Microbiology, Germany - Olavius geniculatus... | ecosystem: Host-associated > Annelida >...
ATAATGAATAACTTGGGTTTTTAAATAAATTACAAATCACTTGCCAAATAAAGTGCTATGAAAATGATGTACTTAGATATAATTCTTGGGTGCATACACAAGTAGATAAAAACTGAAATAGCTTGTGAACAAGCTGGCTTCTGGACTGGACAACAAATGCCGAAAGAGACCTTGATGCTCGTGGCTCAGCGACATCACTGACTGGACGAGCAGGCAGTCCGGGATCGGAGACATTGGACGGATCATCATGCTGCGGAGGTTTGCGATGGCGATTAAGGCATCAACAACAGATAAAAAAGCAAAACAGAAATGACAAAGAAAGAATAGCAATAAGCATTACATACATGTAAAAGAAGGGCAGCAGCGAGAAACGATAGGCCCTGACAGTAGCCAGTCTCCACATCATAAACTGAATACACCTACAACATGATACAACAAGCACTGCGCTAACAATTATTACATTACAGCAAGCCAAATCAGTGCAATAACTGAGCTTGTACTGAGAGATGATATACATTCAAAAATTCCCAATTAATGTGGCACAAATACGTACCCCCGGAAGCAACATACAAAACATACAAAACAATATGCAGTTGTGCACCTGCTTATTGTGTGTGGTTTCTGCAGAGTGTAAACATATACATATACTGACATGTAGCTCTGGAATCTAATGGTATTCTTCCACTGCACTACCAATAAAACTTACTTAGTTACTTTTTACCTAACTTACTAACTCACTAAACTATTTCACTCTTTCGAGGCTGATGTCAACAAAATTTGACATTGGGAGATAAAAGCTGATGCATCGAGAAACATCGACAACATCACAACGATAACCCGGAAAGTACTCCACCTCGAAGGTCCATGGGAAAAATATTTATTCAGCCTCGAAAAAATCAAAGACTGCCAACATAATGACAACAACACACTACTGATATCTTAAAACATACAGACACACAAATAGCACAGATATTGTTTACCTTGCTAATTCTGTACAGTGCTTCCTGTCCGCTGCCGCCGGCCTCCTTGAAAAAGTCATGAGCAGGGAATGTTCGGTTGATGTCTCGTAAGATCACCTGCTCGTGAGGAGAATCCTACACAATACGCATCATTCCGCACGTTATAACATCAACATCATTGTGTAGCCAGCCTGCATTGCTCCATGTCCATACTGAAATCCCGAGCCATAAATCAGCTGGAGAAGCACCAGAGTCCTGACAGATTTGCTCCAGCCTGATGTGTGGGCAGCCCGATATACATTCTCATGAATGACAAAGAAATAAGCTCGTTGACACAGCTCTATCATAATTTACAGTAGTAAGGTATGCTAAGTGCTGATTAGCAAAAAAGCAAGACACATGGATTGTAAAATAATCTCACAGATAAACGAACATGATTCTTTGAAAGGTCACAAAAGTAACTCCACGAAACAAATGAGTGTGTGCTGATGTTTCTTTTGTTTTGTGGAGTTACTTTTGTGACCTTTCAAAGAATCATGTTCGTTTGTCTCTGAGATTATTTTACAATCCATGTGTCTTGCTTAAGCGCTGGCATCACCTGCCACACTGGATCAGTGATCACACTGTGTTACCAGCCACCTGACACAGGTAAATATGCCCGCCTCAAGACCTGCCAAGCAGGCTCTACAAGTCTGTATAAATGATGATGATGACAACAGCACTGTTCAGTACTACTCACCTGAGGAATAAGTGTCCGGTAAGCCTCAAGCAGCTCTGGACTTTCTGTGCAGCTGGCAAGCAGCTGCCAGACCTCGTCTCGCAACGGCTCTGGAATTCCCTTGCGTACGAGTGAGCGGACTTGTCGCGGTCGCTGTCTTACATTCTGATGCCATCGCTTAAGCACGCTGTGCCAGCTGTCAAGTAGATTCTCATCGGTAACGTCCTTGCTCACAGTGCCGGATCCACTCAGCAATGGCTCGTCATTGTCTGATGCAGTAACAGATACAACACTGCTATGAGTCAGTCAACACTGGCATCACCAGATATGAGAAACACACCGAGACACTCTCCGCTCCCCCAACTTTCAACAGTATAATTTTCCAGGTCACCTTAGAGATGCACAACAGTACAAGTTTTCGGTGCATACAAGCCTTTCACTTTGTCAGAGCTTATTGCATAAATCTCACAATATTTTTGTGCCAAATTGTGCATCACAGTTTCTCTTAGTTTCATGTTCCCCGAGCACCAGTGGCTTAGTGGTGTAATGGTAGCATGCTGAGCTGGTAACCTCGAGGTTGCAGGTTCGACTCTGAGCCGATAAACGGCCAGGTAACAACCCTGGGCAAGTTGTTCACACACATGTGCCTCTATTCACCAAGAAGTATAATTTGGTACCGGCCAAAGGGCGGTGACGATCTGCAGGGGGGGAAGGCAACCATAGGGCTGGCGTCGCACTGGACATGTGTCACAGACTCAGTGGTCTATCCACCTATAGGCTCAACGGCTATAGAAAGAAAGATCAGCAGCACGCATACACCCCCGTGAGGGTATGGCACCTTCACCTTTTACAGCACCAAATCCTAGCAACACCACTGACAGTCATTCAATATCAGACACTCATCAGGACTGCAGATTCACTGATTCACTGATCAAATCGATGTAAGTCAATAATGACACTAACAAGTAATTTGAGCAAAGCTCATGAGAGGTGCGACAGCCTTAGCAGTTCCTGTTCGCACATTGTCTTGGTTTATCTTCAGTAATTTCCTCACAATTCACTCTTGAAGTGTGCACCGCAGCCAAACATTGCAAAAAAATCACTAACACTCACAAACAACCCTTATTTTGGGGGTTCAAGGCCGTTTAAGGTCATTGAGGTAAATACCCCAAAAAAGCTCATCACCAGTGCTTGTTATGATAAGCAGCATGTCTATGCCTATCTGCAACTGTTTTCATGCTAGAATAGCCAATATCGATAAAATAACCACTTCTTAGAGAGGTACCCTCTTTGACGTTTGCGTGTGCAGAACTCCGTGAACCTAGGGAATTGAGACTTGAGGGCCGGTTGCACCAACCAATTTTAAGTACGTACTTAATTAAGTACCACTTAAATTTAAGTGGTACTTAACCGGCTACTTAAATCGATTCCGTTGCATCAACACAATCCGCACATCACTTAGCTAAGTGACGGACTTACTTGTAACGACGCTTGCCATTGGCTAATTTCAATCACGTGACGACAGCACTTCCTTGATGACCAATTATGTAATAGCTATCACGCTTCATTGACAACAATGGCTATCACTCGAAATGCCCTATATAAATTGAAATAACTTCAGAACAGTATAATTTTGAGCAAAGTGTAATATATAGGCCAAATATATGAGAATCAACATAAATATAGACTGATACATATTTGGCTGACAGTGAATATAACCTGAGAAAATAAACTTTGTAGATTACGCTGAACTCGTATGTGTCAGCGCACTGCTGTTTAGAAGTGATTTGTTTTCACTTAAAACGATCTCAGCTATAAATACGCAACAACAAACAGCATTATCCACGTGTATTTGCCACTTTTCTTCGCTTTTGTTTATGGTATATAACAACTGTTACCTAAAATCGTCAATTTAGGACGATAACAGTTCGCTAAATAAAGATGGCGTCTGTTTCATTTTTGCCAGCCGCTTAAATTTAAGTGGGCAACTTTGGCCACTTATTTTCAAGTGAGGTTTAAGCAGGCTGGCCGGCTTAAATGGTGTTGGTACGATGCATTTTCTGTTAAGTACGGTGGTTAAGCATCTACTTAAATTTAAGTAACCTTGGTGCAACGCACCCTTAAACTACTAAAATCTATGTTTGATGCTGAAAAATTCATATGCAAGTTGTCTTGGTCTATCTCCAGCCATTTCGTCGCAACTCACTCTTGAAGTGTGCACTACAGCCGAAAAATTTGCCAAAAACCCTACTTTTGGGGGTTCCAGGTCGTTCAAAATCATCAATGTTGATAAAACTAAAAAGCTGGTGTCCAGTGCTTGTCATGATAAGCAACTTGTCTGTACCTATCCGCAACCGTTTTCACACTATAAGAGCCAACAGCAACAAAATAACGTTTTTTTCTAGGGGGTACCCCTCTTTGATGCCCTCACCCAAGGGCACAAAATTTTGTCACAAAAAACTAGAGTTAAGATTTTGTGATCTTAGCTTGCACCATTTTGATAGAGCTCAATGTTGTGACAGATGGACAGACAGGCGCCCAGGCCATGGCTAAGACGCATGAAGCATAGCTGTCGCACGTAAAAATTACTCATAAAAACAACACTATTTAGTTACAATAAAACAAAAAAAGTAGTAAAGAAAGCTGACTAAACAAAACTGAAAGTAAATCACAGAGAGATGCATTTTACCAGAGTCGTCAGCATCAGCCTCGGCATCTTGAGGTGTCTGTATCTCAGGAGACAAATGTGATTTGCTGCTGCTTGACTGAAGGCCCATCAGCATCATGTTCGACTTCTTACGTTCCTGTTCTGTCAGGCTCTCAACACTCAGCACTTCGTAGTGAGAGGGAAGTCGAGTTCCTTTGCCGGAAATGGCAGCCGAGCCATCATCACACTACAACCAAACGTGCATCCATTACTGAATAAGGCATAAAAAATTCCATGCAACCAGCTGGCATCCGTCCCTAAAAACGTCAACAATATTGGAGCAGTTTTTTGTTTGTTTTCGGAATTTTTCAAAAACAAAACTGTTTTCCCGTCGTTAAAAACTTCCGTACCTCGGAAATAATGAATGCAGTTTTTTGCTTGCTTTTATATTTTTACCAAAACAAAACTGTTTGCTTCTTGTCTGTTGCGCTGCAGTATTTTTACTTCAGTTCTCGAGAGCTGTTGTGAAATATTACACAAAACATCATAAAATAAATATAAAACATTGAAAAATTGCTGATCCATCCATTTTTTGCCAAACTGCAACTGAAAACAGAGTTTCTTGAAGACCTAAACCGAGTGAGCAAACATCTCTCCGACTAATTTGACTAAATGCTGATAAATGGCATACACAAGCAAATTACTCTACTAACGCATTTGCTGACACATAACTTTACACAGCAGAGCTTCATTCTAATCAGCACATCAGTGTTTCTGCACATATAAAACCACTAAATGGCAAGCCCGCTACTGCATTGCTTTCCTTTTTCCAGACACTGGCCTACACCGCTACCCCCTACAGTGCCACTGACTACTGGTCAATGGTTACAGCAGTCAGTTTGGCTGTGGTTTGCCTGTAGACTGACTGCCAATAAAGATATAAAATCTTGCATAGCTAAGCACAGCACAGTTTCAAGTACTGTATTCAAAAGTACTGTAAATAATACTGGGTGCACACTGCACAGCTACTCATAAATCACTTTCCAGATAACGAATGCCTGTAAAACTGTGCAGAGCGAAATGCATAAAACATGCCTTTTATAGATGCGAGCTAGGCAAGTGTGTGAGTGTAACTGCTGTGCGTAATTAACATAACTGCCAGCAACTTTGTCACTGCAGTAGCTACTATTGTACAGCAAATTGTAACTGATTAACTCAGACTGTGAGGTAGTGTGACGATTCCTGCACTTCTTTTATGTACATATTATGACATTTTATGCACACGGGGTGGGGTGAAAGCGTACGTTTGTGCGACAAATAAATAAGTATGTAGATAAATATCTACAGTGCACAATGTTAACAAATAAAAAACTTGGCCAATCTGATAGGATAGGGTGGGGTACGAAGATGATGTGAAAGCTAGGTTGTAGAAGTTTTCAGTTGGGAACAAAAGTAAACATAATTGTAGAAGCCGTATTGTAAATGTGTGAACATCGAAAAAGGGCACTCCTAACGGTGGGAGCAACTACTGCAAAACTACGAGAACCAAAACATTTGCAGACACGAGCACAGGCACGAACTGGAGATTAGCATTACAGGTGAAAACTTTTTTTCGACTAGCTGCAGTTAAATCTAACGATTTTCCCAAATTCCCTGACAACTACCAGTTTCCTGAGAGCAATAAACATAATACATCTTCGTGCACTGTGAAGGCAATAACACAAACTGCCGGCATCACAGCAAAAGACTAAATGAAATTATGCATTGGTAATGGCGGCAGTAAATAAACTTTTGAAAATGCCACTAGCAGCTAATCAAACAAGAAAAGCCCAGCTAATGCAAAGGGGAACGCGCAACAGCGGTGCATATTTGAAAGCCCAGTCGCCAGAGGGCGCCAGACGACCGGCGGCTAATTATCTATAGTGTTTTACTGGTACTCACCAAAGAGCATGACCTGTCTCGCTCTGCCAATGCCGTATTGGCTGGAAATCGCAAATTTTCCCTACTCCCTCTCATTTAGTGCCCTCGTTCGGGGTGACCTCTTTCAAATTTATGGAAAAGCGTTATGGTTCCTGAAACTAGAGTTTTCCAGGCATCCGACAGTGAAGATTTGGTGATCCTAGCTTGCACGGTTTTTGACTGATCCATCCATGTGACAAACAGACGGATGGGTGAACAGACAGACAGAATTGCAATGGCTAAGACGCGCTACAGCAGTAGCTGCTGTTGCACGTAAAAACGATTAAAGTGATGACTAAGCATTGCAGCTGACCGAATATACCGACAAAATACCGCTTACTTCAACTAACTACTGCTGTATTTATGTAAAATCACTCCCCCATCCCCACTTCTTTGCCATATTGCAACTGGAAGCACAGAATTTTTTAAAGTAAACATCAACTCGCACATATTTTTTTTACATTTAGCCCTACATGGTATACACACATTTGTATTGCTGAAAAATTTATCCACATGATGCAGTAAACAACCTCTGAAATATAAAGACTTCGACAGATGATTAGACTAAAAAATTTACCTTCTGTTTACATTCACTTATTTTCCATGGAAAACCTTTCTAACAAAACTTTTGAGATATTAGTAGTCAAACAATATACAGAAACAATGCACTCACTGAACCATCAGTGATGGAAATCTCGAAAATTCTAACGGTCATAATTTTCGAATTTTCACCAAGTATATAAAAATAGAAAAAAAACTTGCCTCTTTCAGTTTTAAAATGAACTGCTCGACATGCGGCTTTGTCGTAAAGTACCAGAACCGTTCTCCGGTGGGAAATATTTTGGCTCGCGTCTCGACGAGAAAACGCACGGGTTCCTGGATGCCTTCAATGACGAGATCGACCGCGACGGTCATAAAAACACGCGTGTCTACGCACATAGAATATTTAATACAGGCTACTGGTGTTGCTCCAACAACAACAACAAGAGCATCTGCTGCTGATACTACCACTAAAGAATGAGATCAACCTGTAATAGTCTATTAAAAAACATGCACAGTACACACCTATGCAACTAGATGATTAGAACAGCTAATCGTGCAACACATTTTGTCCCTAATACAGGCAATATCAATTCGAATCTATTTTTTGGGAGAGGAATGGCAAAAATTTCATCTGGATGCCAACAAACAGGGATCTACCCTGATATTTTTTACTGGGCTGGGGGCAATCTTGTGCTATAAGATGGCTAGGTTGCAACATAAAACTTACACTATAAACATTTAACTGCTGAAAAAGGCAGCTTAAATGAAAATCAAAAACTATTACTTTAGTTAAGGGCTTCAGCAATAGATTTATCGTGTACTAGAGTTTTGAAAAAGTCATCAGCAAAATCTTGTCAACACCAACCTTTTGCAGTCTCAATGTTAAGAACATCAAAATGAGGATCTGTGGGGTCCCAGTTAGCACTGATCATGTATGAACGTGAGTCGGTGCCAAATCCCATTGATACCTGTAAATAAACAAGCACTCGCCAGTTTATAAACATGCCAGCCTTTTCTCTCAGTATTATTCGCTGCACAGCCACACTAAGGGACCTGGCTGCCCGACAACCTGTCAGTCAGAAAGAGGTGCCTTAGTCAACAAACAAAATGGGCAGAAAGACCAAAATTAGTGCAAATGTTTTCTAGTCAAAAGTAAGCAGTGAGCCACTTTTCAGTTCGAAAAGTCATGACCAGAATTAGACCTAGAAAAACGGCCTCATAATATGTCAGCCATACTGTTTTGTAGAGCTGTCAAATCAATGCATAAATTAACGCAGTAATGCGTTAATAAATTAATGCACGAATAAATTCTGTGAAGCAAAAGTTTCAATATTCCATTAAACTGTGGTTATTTGACAATTGAATGAATTCAAGTAACTAAACTGTAGTTGCCATTCCATCACTACTGCAAATAAATAATTGTTCCCAAGACAAGCTAATAGATTTTATGCTAGCTAAGACGTCAGTTTTTGTTGATTATATATTTTAAAATGTGTTTCGAACTTTCTTTGTTCTACAGGCGGGGTCCCCAATCGTCGCGGGGCCCGGGGTAACTTATCCTCGTACTCTCCCTCTCGACGGGCCTGAGTGCACTAATAACGCGTTAAAAAATTAACTCAGTGCGTTAGTGCACTAAAAAATTAATGCACAGCTCTACTGTTTTAATTTCATGATCTACTTTGCCATCCTATCTTTCACCATGGTGTAAAAAGGATACAACTACCTACACATTCATTGCAATCAAGCATGATGAGTGAAACGTGTCTCAAGACTGTTCCTCATGTAAATGCCATCGTCAATTACAACAACCACTAATCAGATACTACACTGCATCATGGTCCGCAGTGGACTGTGCTGATTACAGTTCCATATTCCACTACAAACGATGCTCTGCATATACTTGAAGGTTCATGGACACCAAAATTAACATATACATTTTATCCACTTTTCCGAAACTTCATAATCTTCCGATAATTTTGACAGTAATATCAGCGCCCAGCATTTTGTCAACATGGATAAACTTACATTTAAAGTCGACGATTTACAGACATGATCTTAGAAAATGTGACACCATTTTGGCTACTCTGCACAATTGGTGAAGTCATCAGCACGGCCTATCAACATCATCATGAATAATTAATGACCTAGCCTCATCTAATAACGACACTGGCTAGGCCATTAATATTCATGATGTTTGTGGGCTAGACTGATGACGTCACCGGTTGTGCTAGTGCCTTGATTTTTTGGGCATAACATAACATAAAGCCATATTTTGTGTCACAATCAGACAATAATTTCGTATATTTATAAAGCTTAGATCAACATATTATATATGCAAGATGAAATATCTAATAAAAAAAGCTATATAAATTGCACGAGTTAGTTTGACTGTAGCAACGGACCGTTAAGATATTCCAGAATGACATCTGTTTGCTACTGAAACATAGTCTTCACAATCAGACCAAATAATACGTATAACTTCTGACAAAATTTGCCCAATCTATCAACACCAATGTTTCTGAAACCAGCTGTGCTTTGTACAAAATGGAATTAATTACCATGTCAATAACATGCATATCGCTGTCTTTGACATTTCTGCCAGGACTTATTAGAAGTCCAAAACACCTGCAAAAAATACGTACAGCCTTCAAACTAATTCACAGATAAAACATAATGAACAATAAACATGATAAACAATGTATATGTTCCAGCAATTCTGTTTTATCAAGTTATCAGACACTGTTACAGTGAGTGAGTAGGGTTTAACGTCCCACCTGACACAGTATGAGTCATTTTAGGGACAGCCTTTGCAGGCAAAAATGAATATACACATAATAACAGAACAAAAATTTAACCTTTACAGAAAGTTTAACCTATATAAAACACAAAACACAAACAACGACCCAAACCTAAAATTGTAAAAACTACCGATTATAATTGTGTACATATACCAAAAATGGCAATTCTAATAATCTTCCCTGTTATCCTCCAGACAGTCATCAATCTCACAATGCTGTCTATTGGAGGACAGTGGGGCGGACAGTGTTACAACGAACACATCTGAGACTACAACACTGAAATGTTAAAATGTGCTATACAAATTAGCATACCATTATTTCTCCACTTCTAAGACATCAAATAAAGCAGTAATGCTCAGATCATCATCTGCCTCGCTAAACTAGGCTGCACCCATAAATGTCTAAGCAACTGTAACAAAACTCTCGATGGTTCCATCACTCAAGCTATTTTAACTAACTGTTATTAAATTACTCATAAAACAAGCAAGCCCAGCTAATGCAAAGAAGAACGTGCAACAGTGGTGCATGTTAGAAGGCCCACTGCAAACAAAATCTAAGCTCAACGATCCTAGCAACTGACATTAAAATTTTCATGCATTTATCCACACATGCCAGATGGCACTACCAGTCTTGCACGGCTGCTGTCATTCAAGTGGCCAAAAGAGCACATTTTGAAGGATGGCTGAAATTTAAACTAGTAAAACTATGTCTAATGTTGAAAATTTTATACGCAAGTTGTCCTGGTCTATCTGTAGTGATTTCAGCACAATTCGCTGTTAGAATGTGTGTCGCAGTCCAAAATCACCAAAAAATAAAACCCCTATTTTGGCATTTAATGTCACTGAAAGACATTGATTTTGGTGCCAATCGAAAGCCAGTGTATGATTTCCTTTTAGTGATTAATAGTAACCTTGGCTTTATCTTGCACCTTTTCTGAAATATGGCGACATATTGGCTAAAAATCATACCCTCTCTCATCTACTGCACTCGCTCAGGGTGATCTCTGCAGAATTTATGAAAAAGCTTTACGGATCCTGAAACTAGAAACTCAGGCAGCAAACGGTGAAAATTTGGTGATCCTAGCTTGCACCTTTTTTGACTGATCCACCCGTGCGACGGATGGATGAATGAACAGACAGACAGATGGACGGACAGAACAGCGATAGCTAAGACACGCTGTAGCAGTACCTGCAGTCGCACATAAAAAGCAACTCACAGTGCAATAACTAAAAAGAACGTAAGAATATATGCAGTAAAAACATACAGACACCCTTGAAAGAAAGCAATATGACAAGACCAAAAATGACTTAAAACATCAGACAATCTGATCGTACAATATTAAACTTACATGAAACATTAAAAAACATTAATGAACGCAGCAATGTAAAACCTTTCAATCTTAAGTTCGCGAACATGACTGAGTTGAAGAACGGTTATAACAATTCTCTTTTCCACGTTGCAGCGTAACTTGAATACATTCTTGTCTTTTGGACATGTCACAAAGTTTCCTCTGCCATCAAATTCACGGAATTCCAGTGCAACGTGAAACCGGAAAGTGCTTTCTTCTGTAATGAGCGAGCTGTCAGAGAGAACACTTGGAGACTTGGGCATACGACGGAATGCCGTTGCAAAGCAATACAAAAGCTTCGCTATATACTGCACACAAACAGACAGAGCAAAATGTTAATCTCACCAATCACCCTCAAATTCATTCAACAAAATCTATTATCCACAAGTGTTAAAAATGACAATTAGGCTAAATTATAATCAGCACGGATGTGACAAACTTTAAAACATACACTGTATAGAGACAGAAAATATTATAGAGCTGTGCAATGCTTATGCTGAACAAGGCTTATCTGAACTGCAAAATGATGTATCGGCTACTTCAGCATAGAAAACAGTCATGTTTTTCAGTCAGTTTTTCTATGCCTTATTGTTTTCAAGTTTAAAGCCCATATGAGACAAAAAGACCTGTAGACAGACTGAAACAGACAGAACACTGGTACCTGAATAACCAAATAATAACTACATCATATGAAATTACATTATAAGGCTCCATTTTTTGGTGTTGAACAGCATTGCTAGAATGCTCTATAAACAATTCACATCACACACACCAGCACTATCTGTAATTCTGCAATCGAAGTGTCAAGCAAAAACTCAAGCGATACCGCATCGGTGACATCGCAGCGAAAAACGTGGCACTGGAAAACCGCAGTTTCAGCCGAGTCACCGTGACTGCATGTGAATGCAAAACACTGTCGCTCAGCGCTCTCGGCCGACCCACGCGCACAGAAAAGAATGCTGTGGATTGGATAGCACGCGATCTCAGAGTTGGTTGATGGCTCTACCAGTCTGCACAAAATCAAACAATGGATTATTTCAGACAAAATTAACTAAACTATTCTTTCACCAATGAAATAATGTAACATGACAAATTTAGTAACACAACCTGTTATATTATTTTTAAACCCTCAGTACTCAGTTCCCAAAGGTAAAAAACTAAGCCTAATATTATTTTATTCCCCCAGTAGTAAAAGTTCCTGGCGGTAAAAAACAAAAGTCATTTTAAACAAAGCTGGAATGGCTATCAATCCAGCAAATCCACAGAAAATAAGTAATGCAAAAAAACACACAAAGCAGATTACAGACCAAAACTTGTACCATATGATGTACTGTCCTATTGTCAATATTCTCATATTTAAAAAAATAAATTTTAGTAGTACAGCACCCATGATTTATTATACAATTACGAGACAGATATGATTTGATCACAATTCTGAACAGGTAAAAAATGCAACCATCAGCTATTTCTCCACACTCAGCGTGATCGGAATCGCAACGTAAAACGGTAACGATAACGAACGTATCCGCATAGAATGGTGACCATCGGCCTTCAAACGGCAGAGGTATGGCTACGAAGGCGAAAATCGAAAAAAACCCCACTTTCTCGAAACTGATGAACTTTGGTCCACATATGGTGACACTTTTGGAAAGCCCTCGGCCAGGGCTACATGACCCCAAAATTTTGTGGGCCAAAGTTCAAAAACGGCGGAGATATGGCGATGGGGGCGAGAATCGGAAAACCCCACTTTCTTGAAACTGATGAACTTTGGTCCACTTATGGTGACGCTATTGGAAAGCCCTCGGCCAGGGCTACATGACCCCAAAATTTTGTGGGCCAAAGTTCAAAAACGGCGGAGATATGGCGATGGGGGCGAAAATCGAAAAAAACCCCACTTTCTCGAAACTGATGAACTTTGGTCCACTTATGGTGACGCTATTGGAAAGCCTCAGGCAGGGCTACATGATCCCAAAATTTTGTGGGCCAAATTTCGAAAACGGCGGGGATATGGCGATGGGGGCGAAAATCGGAAAACCCCCACTTTCTTGAAACTGATGAACTTTGGTCCACATATGCTGACACTTTTGGAAAGCTCTCGGGCAGGGCTACAGGTCACCAGAATTTTGTGGACCAAAGTTCAAAAACGGCTGAGATATGGCGATGGGGCGAAAAACGGAAAACCCCACTTTCTCGAAATGTATGAACTTTGGTCGACATTTTTTGACACTTTTGGAAAGCCCACGGGCAGGGCTATATCACCCCAAAATTTTGTGGGCCAAAGTTCAAAAACGGCGGAGGTATGGCGATGGGGTCGAAAAACGGAAAATCCCCACTTTCTCAAAACTGGTGAACTTTGGTCCACACATTTCGACACTTTTGGAAAGCCCTCGGGCAGGGCTAAAAGTCACCAAAATTTTGTGGGCCAAAGTTCAAAAACGGCGGAGATATCGCGTGGGGGGCAAAATACGGAAAACCCCCATTATCTCAAAAACTAATTTTATGACCCCCATCGGAGATGAGTGCGATCGTTAAAGGGGGTCACCCTCGACCTTCTGATGAAATCTGGGAAAATTCGTATGAGTGGAAACAATATCAAAATCAACTTGAAATTTTCGTCAGTTTTTGGGGGCTGACCCCCAAACCGGAGGCGCTAGCTACAGATTCGCCTGGGGGATCTCTAGCCCCCACAGAGACCTACCGTACAGTGAAAAGATCACAACGATATCTTAAAAAGTGGCCAAGATATCGAGGTCCAAAGAAATTCACGTTGCGCCCTCTAGGGGATGACGGTGAACCGCTAGCCACAGATTCGTCCCAGATTCCGGTAGGGGGCCATGGGGGCTAAGTGTCCCCGTAGTATGGAGACCGTCGGCCGTCAAACGGGCGTGCAGCGTGACCCTGAATTTTCGTTTGAAACCCATAAGAAACCATTGTACATTAACGAGCGAGTCCAAAAAGACTAAAGCGGAGTCGATGACTAAACTCCTTCACAATTCATCATCACGACACGTAGACAGCTGTGGTACACAATTCAACCTGTGCTAAACATGGTTTAAATCAGTAGGCAAAGTTCAACTAACCGAACGATGCCTTCTGAATGTGCAGGAACTGATAAAGTAACAGGAATAGCCATCTGTGACTGAGTGTTAAGCACACTCATGTTCCGATTGATTTCCATCTCACTGCGTGGTGCATCAACTTTAGCCGAGCCGAGATAGGTCAACTCAGTAAATACAGTGTTGTCCCCTTCCAGAAATACAAACGATGATGACATTGTGTCAGACTTGCCTCTACAGCCCTCTGCGGCAAACATCACACAAAAGCAATAAAGGTACATAGTGCCCGTTTAATGTAATATTATCACACATCGTAATGAACAAGTTTGAAGACAGTTAGTTACCCAGCTCTGTACACCTGTTCTGATTCCACCAGAGTGAGACTGCACAAAGTTCACAGCATACGCTAGAAAAAAAATATTACTGCTGTACATATACAGTACATTCCTGAGTAGTGTTTATTAGCTTCGCATTCATCATCAGCCCTTCAGGAAGTGTTTTAGTAGGGCGACACATGCCAGAATAAAATATCTCAATAGACGTGTCAGATGAGCTTCACAATGCCACAAACAATAGTGTCAAAGCTATGAAGCTATTGCAATTCTAATAAGGAGGTAAATCTGAAACTGGTGGACAGCATGTAGGGTCCAACCATTAGAATAATATACTTTGAAATCATATATTGCAGCATGCATCATAAGTACAAGATACACAACTCAAGTCATTAAACTGTCTGCTCTGCTGCAATTAGGCAATTTCACATGACATACACTCAGCGTGATCGAAGTTGAGTAGGAAAACTTTAACGCTAAACACTAGAAATCTGGGGCATTGTGCGTGAAAAAAATGCGCATTTCCGAGCAAAATCGCAATTTGGGTGCAAAAACGGAAAACCACCACTTTCTCAAAACTGATGAACTTTGGTCCAGATATTTCAACATTTTTGGAAGCCCTCGGCCAGGGCTACATGACCGCAGAAATTTGTGAGCCAAAGTTCACAAACGGCAAAGATATGGCGAGGTAGGCGAAAAATAGAAAACCCACTTTTTCGAAACTGACTCACGCCCCCTCAAAATCCCTTCGATGTACTCGCTCAAAATTCTGCTTCTGACCAGCCCTTGATGCCCCCTACAAATGGCCAAAATTTGGTGCACGTGTCTGAAATAGCTTTTCGGCTAGACAAAAAGTGGGTTGAGCGAATTCCAAGTCAAAGCATGCAAGAATTCCTCAAGCTCGGAGTAAGCTTGACACTCCTCTTACATTCTAATATTTACCTGCTCCAGCCATGGTTAGTGTAGATGTATTCAAGTTGTTGAAACTGTTCCCAGATTCAGCTCTATGTTCTGCATTGTTAGAATCAACAACGGTCATCTCATCAACCTGCTGCACTTCTTCAGAAGTGGTTGGTTCATCGCCAAGAGGCTCTGATGGTATTTTATCGGTTGCAGCCATGTCGGGTGAACTACTGTTCACCGTGGTGCAGCTGTCGTCATTCAGCACTTCAGTCATGTTACGCTCAAGCTCTGATGCACCACCATTACCAGTGATGTGCAGCTTTGGTTCGGTAGTTACGACAACAAATTCACAGTCAGCTGCCGAGTCCTGCGACGTTCGGCTAAAAGTGTCTTCCATACTGCAATGACGCTACAGTCATTGCTGACAGCTCAGACTCAGATCTAGATAACAATTCCTGCCAACAATACAACATGCAACATATTATTATTAGTTCTGTGTTCATGGTGATGGTACCCGTCGAATAAAACAGCAAACAGAAAGACAGAGAAAAGCAACAAGCCTCTGCAAAGTGCACTCGATGCAGTCAGTCTGGCTGGGACGGTATGCGTAATTAACTTTACACCAAACTTGACATTCAAAAGCTAAAAACAATCGCTAGATGCAAAAATAAGGGCAAAAAAGCAATACCTTGAAGCACAAACGAAATGAAACAATTAATTCACAACATTTATTATGATGACATGTAAACGTAAACAAATTAACAAAAACAGTTGCTATGCGCATGCGCGAACTCACGGTCAGCGATATAAATAAGTAATTTTCCACTCGCTCAAGGAAGTGATTGTTCAGAATCGCCAATTTTTGGCCGACCGTTAGTTCGAGCCACAGATAGTTATTTATAGGTCTGTGGTTCGAGCCTTCAGTACGATGTGTCATCTGTCTTTAACGCATGTATTGTGGTTAAACCAAACGTCGTTAAACATTCTTGGCTAGATTAGTTGTTTACATAGCTTTCGCACGACAAAGATAAGTTTTCGGGCTTTTCTCTCACATCTAAACTTTAACAGTTACTTACAGTATATTTTAATAGTTTAATAG
>Ga0209671_1002783_pt1 | contig 16349 bp, 6 predicted proteins | sample WorMetHERISLAND2_2_FD_187401 | JGI IMG/M metagenome (GOLD analysis project Ga0209671, IMG submission 187401) | Marine gutless worms symbiont microbial communities from Max Planck institute for Marine Microbiology, Germany - Olavius geniculatus... | ecosystem: Host-associated > Annelida >...
TATGGGCACTGCCTGTTGTCCAGCCTCACTGTTTTATGTTACCTGTGTATTGGTACTTGTGTGTTTCAAGGCAAATTACAATACATACATACAACTAAAACTGTTTCCACGGAGGTAAAATTAGAAAAAAACGAAACAAGCAGTGTTATGAAAAAACTTTAAAGAAATCAAAACTTAAAAAAACAGTAGCCTAAGGTCAAAATGAAAAAATACAGAGAATCGAAACAAGAAAAAAACTGATAGAAAAAACCGCCAGCAAGAAAAATCGTTAGCAGTCGAGTCAGATTAGAGGGCGTATGAATGACATGCCAAGACTTTCTGCTTTTTGCGTGATAATGTTTTTTTCTGTCCAACAAGTCTATACGACTAATCGTAGTAGTGAAGTTCTGAGTCTTATCGGACAACTAAGCTCGAGACGCAGCATGTAAACATGCTGCCTCATTCTGGTTTTATGGGCTGGGATAGCTTAGCTATTCCGCCTCTAGTCACTATAAGCCACGGGCTAGATTTGTTTGTCTGTTGTCTAAAAAGTAAGTAATCAAAACAGTGCAACAACGACAATACAGTGAAGCAGAAATTCGCAGTCCAGCGCCAACAAATTTCGATGCACTTTGCAGCAAAAAGTTTAACACAATTTGCGGTACAAACGCACACACAAACAATTTTATTCATCAAAAACACACTTGCAACAGCAGAAAAAAACCGAAGTTTACGTGTCTGGGTATAGGTCCAACGCTAAGCCACCATCTTTAATCGCTCTGAAAAAAAGACGTCAAACAGGGTTTGACGTTGAATTTCTTTCCCGCTGTCTACGCCACTTGTGGTAGACGCCTCTGCAGAATCAGCCTAGAAACTTTATGACCACGTCGATATGCTGTATAAATACTGAAATATTAATGTGAGCCCGATCAACTGACGAGTGGGCCTATAAACCAACATTCAGTCCAGCACAGAGAATAATTATCATTAATAATTAACGAAAAACTAAATAAAAGCTATGAGCATAACAATTCGAAGAAAAAAAAGTCAGACAACAGTATATGGCGAAAATGAGTTTTAGGCGACATCAACGAAAACATCAGCAATGACGGTTATTGCAGCCGACGATACTGTAGCGCGGTCTGTCCATTTTCGTCCGTCTGTCTGTCTGTCTGTCACACTAAACAAAATAATATAAAATGAAAAAAATGCTTAAAGAATAACGTATTAAAAAGAAATTAAATAGGAGTCAGAACCCATGTCAAAATTTTGCAGTCGAACTCTTATAGATAGTAGAAATAATACTGCTGACAAACTGTGCAACAGTAGGCCTATCATCAACAACCCAACCATATACTTTGGTCTTTGCAAATGCACATTTTCGGGAGTCGTGAATAGCAGTTCGTTGACTTTAAGTTACAAAAAAATTGTAAGCATTTAGATTTTGTGTTACTATTTTTCTAGTAAATTTTGTAACTTTTATTTTAATTTTTTTCAACAGTTGTCAATGGTCAGTGTTTATGCGCAACTAATACCCCGTTTACATGAGGAAGCTGGCTGTGCATAAAAATGACAGTAAATCACATTGTGATTCAGATTTTTTTCTCACTAGATTTCCTTGTGGTCTATGCTTATTGCTAAACATGCAGTATGCATAAACGGTAAGATTTCCCAACGGTTCGTAAATGTTTGAATGTAAAATTAAACGGCTACAACACGTCCCAACAGCGTCACCTCTGCAGGTGTCCGGACACTGGAGAAATCCGTCAATGCATATCAACCGCAGAATCTGGCAGATATCATAGAAACAAACTCGGAAATGGTATTTTAGCGCAATTGCTCATTTTTTAGCATTTTAATTCCAAAACCTTATCAGTTTATTTTGTTACAACTTTTGCAGTTGCGGTGGTTTTTCTGATTGACTAAAAAGTTCGAAATTAACCGATTAAGAAAAAATTATTTTAAAAAAAATAATCGATTAAACATTACTCAGTACAAACCCTAAAATTGATAACTTTATAGTAGTTTATTTTATTCAAGCATCAGCCCATCGGGGTGATTAAGCAAATTGACCCAATGTAAGACAACACAAGGCCAGTTAACTTACAAGGTGAGTTACTAGGCCTGTATACTTCAGACGCACCTGGTCGCCGACGCCTATCTCGTGGAAAGGAAAGAGGCCTCCTATCATGATATCACCACGCATGATGATCGCCTTTCCACTGGCGCTGGCCGACCCGACACTGTTCGAACTGGCCAGACCGGAAACAGAAAAAGCCGACATGATGACGACGTCACCCTGACGACCCGCGCATGCGCAGAGCACCAGGATCAGATTAACGATCGTCGACATTTTTGTTCCTTCTCGTTCAGTCTAAATCTAAAACGCTGGGTGCAATGTCTTTGGCTGCGACGACCTTAGTAAACCAAAGTAAATCAGTGACTGCTGTTGAAAACTGTTTTCGCAAATATCCACCCGCATTAACTTATGTATCAGTCTCGTTCGCTATTAACGCAAAACTTCGTGAATCTAAACGTACTGTTCGTACATCGCTTTCTATGACGTGCAGTAAAATACTGCAACTTTACTGCATCTGAAGCCCAACCCAGCGTTGCCGTCTTCCATGAGTTCGTCTCTATAGTGTACTGAACGGTCAAATCTAGCTGTTCAGTTCAGATCATTTAGGCCTAATTTCTGTCGCCCAGTACACGCCCTTATAGATGCGACAGCCCAAAGTCAGACGGTGCTGGACGCGTTATGTTTCTTTGTCGTCTGTCCGTCTCTAGTGGCTTCCGTACGTTTTCGGCGCGTGTAACGCTGGGTTCCAAACTTCCGGACTCTACGAGCAGACCTCAATATAAAGTGGTAACAAAAAGTAAAGCGAACTTCGACTGCGCGTTTATAACAATAATGCTGCTCGACGGTTTGTGAGAGTCGATGTCTTTCTCTGTCGTACGTCGAAACTTTAGCAGTTTAGCCGCACAGAAGAAATCGTACCATATCTTCTTTTTCGTATAGAGCGGCGAGTCGAACGAAATAAGACGACGGAGCGTTGTGGTGAAAAATGTTGGCGACAGCAGCAGCGAGCGACCGATCTTAAGTAACCGTTTCGTCTAACGCATTGCTACGCCTCATCCGTCATCATCAGCAGAAGCATCAGCATCGGCAGCATTAGTAGCCAACTGTCAACGGCATATACGTGAGCGCGGGCACTATCACTAGTAGTCACGTACGGCAATGCTGGTTCCAATACATAAACGACCTGCGAGCTACTGCGTCTGCTGCTGCTGCTGCAAGCGTCGATCCCACAGGGGCAATCGGAGCATGCAGTCGCCGTCCCCAATAAAAATTTTGGAGCACAAGCATTAGCAACATCTTCAGTGTTTTAGACAAGATGTTGATATACATTAGGGGGCCTACAGTCTTTTCAACTAAATAGCTATAGCCTCCTAGATGTCGTGGAGAGCTACATTTTTATTCAAGCAGTTTTAAATGTTTGGAATGTCTTGCCTCATAGCGTTGATTTTGATTCGTTAAACAAAGTGCTCAGAGCATTTTAAATGTTAATCTAAATGAGCACCTTATGTGTTTTAGATGTTAGTTATTAGCAATTCTGTAGCCTACGCAAATTGCGTTCTTAAGTTGGTGACGCATTGACTATTTTCTGGCGCCTGTTTCCGGCGCCTGTTTTTGGCGCCAAAAAACAGGCGCCAGTAATAGGGTGTTTACACGATCCAGCAAACGTCCAGCAAACTTCCAGCAAACATTTAGCATTACGGTGGCTGAAAGTTTGCTGGACGTTTGCTGGATCGTGTAAACACCTCATAACTGTTGTCTGGTGCCAGAAACCACAATACACTTAGCCAGCGAATGATACCGGCAAAAAAGTAAAATGGCTTCCGATTTTGAGAGTTTTGAGATTAACGACATTATAACCGGTGATTTAGCATTCAGGTTGCTGAAAAAAATCCAAAAGAAAAAGCAACGTAAACAAAGCTGGTGGCTGAAATTAAACATGCTCTATCAGGCGCCGGACTCTGGCACCAGAAAAATCTGGCACTAGAAAAGTTTGACAGACTGACCAGTTTCTGGTACTAGTTACCAAAAAACAGGCGCTGAAACTGGCCAGTGTGTCGTCACTATTACTTAAGTTTGTTATGTACTCTTTCGTAGAAGGTTTATGCTTGGTTCTTCCTGTCAGTGTAATGCGGCTGCTGCTGGCTTGCGCTCTCAAGAAGACATAATTTCTGTCCTTTGCAAAACGGTCACCTACAACCCCAACCCGCCGCTAGTAACTCCAGCATTTATGTTTCCGCTCGTATAGGCTATCGCCAGTCGCCACTCGCTTTGCAATTACGTTTTTGGAAGAAAGCCAGTAAATATTTCCCCGTGCAACATTATACAAACTGGCCCAAACAAAGTGAACCACAAAATTTTCTGTCATACGGTAGTCAAATATTAATCGGTTTTTTTCGACTGCCATATGGCGGTAAATGTGCGGCAAACAGTTAAATTTTATCTGTATCTCTACAGACTACTTTGAAATATATCAATATTTTAGCTCTTGCCCAGTAACAGGGTGTCTACACGATCGAGCACACGTCGAGCAGACGTCGAGCTGGCTCATCCAAGCCTACTGGAACCCAACCCCCGGGCTCAAATGAAGGCCTAGGCTTAGGCTCTTAGCCCACAGCCGATCACGTGTTATATAGGCCTTTCAATTACAACCGGCCCGCTCTCCTAATTAGCATGCTAATTATCATAGAACGTCGAGATAGCTGCTCGATGTTTGCTCGATCGTATAAACGCCCCATAATACAAGGAATTTGAGCTAAGGCTCACGAGACGCGAGAAAGCCTATAGCAGTTTCTGTTCGCAAACTGTCAGTCTATCTCTAGCTATTTTCACGAAAGACTGGCCAACAACGGTAAAATAACGACTTTTACGGGGATACCCCTCTTTGATGCCCTCGTGCGCAGGTTTCCTTTAACCTAGAAAATTATTTAGCGCCCTCGTTCGGGGGTGACCTTCATCGAATTTATGGAAAAGCTTTACGGTTCCTTAAACTAGAGTCTTCCGGGCAGCCGACGGTGAAAATTTGGCAATTCTAGCTTGCACCGTTTTTGACCGATCCACCCGTGTGACGGACGGACGGACGGACGGATGGACAGACAGCAGACAGAATTGCGATGGCTAAGACGCGCTGAAAGTAGCTGCTTTCGCGCGTAAAAACGCTCTATGCATTGCAACCCATGAAGTAAAACCGTTGCGACACCAGGCAATATCCCAGCTAACTTTCAGTATTCCAAGCTGTGCAAAATTTGAAGTTATATCTAAAGATGTAACGGCAGTTTAACAGATGAATGATTTATGTTATGACATGCCCTTAAACAGGTTACTGCTGGCACAGTCATTGCCAATAATTAGCAGTAGCTACGTTATGAAAAGATATCGAATACACGTAGCGAACGCACAACGGATAATTCTACCTACAGTAGTAGTAACATTATCACTAATAACAAACCACTATAAATAAAAACCGGAAGGAGACAAAGTATCGAAAAATATTGTAAATGACTGAAACAAAATAAACAAAAAAGCCCAGCTGTCGCTAGGGAAGACGCGCCTTTACAGTTCCTGTTGCAGTACTGACCTTTACGGTCATCCAAGGTCGATGATTTCCATTTCATCTGAAAGGGCTTATGCCACTTCCTGTTAATGATTTATAGCAACCTTGGTCCTACCTCTCACCGTTTCCGAGATACGGCCATTGATAGCTTAAAATTTCCATTGAAAATTGCGGTCAAACAGCTGCAGACGGAACCATGGTTACTATTAACAGCCTATAGGAAGTCACCAACGCCTTATCCGACGGTGACATCGCCGATCCCCTAAGACTTACCGTTTAGCCACAATACCGCACAATTGGCATACCATACATAGTGCGTTATGACCTTTCAAGGTCATCCAAGGTCAATGATTTTCAAGTTATTTAAAAGCCAACATGGGACTTTCCATTAAAATTAATAGTAACCTGGGCCCTATCTTGCACTATTTAGCCACAATACATCCATGACAGACGAATAGTCGGATGACACATCGCGCCAAAGACGCCTACAGCCCAGCTGTACAGCGCTTTAAAAAGTGAGCAAGTTTTTCGTAGGCTATCACTTTAGCGTAGTTTTATTTCTGTCATTTTAATTTTCGACCGTCTTTTTTGCACTCATGAAATTTTGCATGATTTGGAAGAATGGTTTACAATATTCTTAGAAGAAGAAATACAGGTTCTATAGTAGTTTAAAAATCGCTTGAATCAGTCCGAAAGGTGCCAGAAGTTTGTGATAAATCGTAAATGGTAAGTAGTACGGGCCGAGTTGCGATGGCTAGAGACCGACACTAAAATCTGTACTCAGTTCAGTTGACTCAATTTGAAGTGCCCCCAAGTGAGATGAGTTCTCACGCAGCGGACCTTACTTTGTTACTCAAATCCCCATTGAAGCAAATTTTATTGCATGACACAAAATTGAGACTTGAGTTTAGTAGGCCTACAGTGGCTTTTATAATGAATTACTTATCTGTTAAGCTTATGCGGTTTATGCACACGTTAGCTCATTCACAATAGCAAAAAATCGCAAGAGTTTACTCATATCGGCGAAATGAGTAAACTCAACAGAGTTGAGTGGCGTTCATAGAATCAGCGTTAAATCTGTCCGCGGCCTGTTGCTGACAATGCCGGCCGGCAAGAATCGGCGAGGAGTGTACGTAGGTCAGTTGATCGTTGAGCAAGCGAACCAATGATTTAAAGAACGACACTCAATATGCTGCATGTGCTCGGTTTCTCGGATTGACGTTATGGCTCAACCTCCACTTGCTTTGATTTGTTGCGCATTTGCTGGGTTGGTGTCAGCTGGCGCAACGGTGACGCGTTGTGTCCGATAAACGAAGTTGCTAGGTTAACTCAGCCTTTTATCCCTTTGGATAGTTGAATCGAGTACCGGCCAATCTAGCTAGGGTTACGGCGGAGCGCGATCACTAGTGTCTGGTGTCATATAACACTATGTGCTCCCATACGGCAGGTGACGCTTTATAGCTACGTGATGGGTTTCCTATTAAGAGCTATACAGTGCCCACAACTAATCTACAACATTCTAACATAATATGATGTTGTATGCAACTTTTTGTACGACTTGCCGTCCAACAAGTCCACAACAAATGGAAGTAGTAGAGCTTAGGCCTGACTGGCCGTACACCAAAAGACCCGGAGACTGGTCGGTCACGTATTGGACTCGCAGTGGACAGACCACCGACGTCGATCTGAAAAGCTTGACAGTCCAGTTTTTTCTACTATTTTTGGATGCGGATGCGGACAACTTTAGTAACAGAACAGTTGTAAAACACCGCCGACGTCGATCAACATAACCGGAGAAGTTGAGTGCATGGTTTCTATTGCTCCTTGGACGGTGGGACATCTTGGGTGGCCGAGAACGTTGAGAAGGATCACCGAAAAGCGTGTTTTTTTCTACCATTGTTTGAGTAAGGACAACTATGGTACTGGAACAGTTATAAAAAAAACCGTTTACGTTAATTAACGTAACCGATGGTTTCTGTCGCTCCTTGGGTGGTGGGACATCCTGGGTGGCTCAAAACGTACCGAAACAAATCAAAGCAAGTGACCAAGTGAGCAAGTGACTACCGACATCGATCAAAAAGCCGGACAGTTTGGTTTTTTTCTACCATTTCTTGGGTGCGGATAACCTTAGGTGGTAAAACAGTTGTGAAGAACCGCCGACGTCGATCAACGTAACCAAATAAATTGGGACGGGGTGATTATGTTGTTCCTTGGGTGGTGAAACATCCTGGGTGGCCCAAGTCGTTGAGGAAGACCACCGACGTCGAACAGCATTCAACAACGCTGCGTTACAATTACCACAGTGCACTAGTGCACGGTCAATCGGTCTGTGCGGTCTTCGTCTCGTGCGTTCAGTTCGTCCCGGTAATTAGCCGACATCACCAAACCTAACTGTCTTGCCTCCATCGACACAATTCAATTCACAATTCGTGCACTTCTATTCAACCAGTGGCGTAGCCAAAAATTGTAACTGGGAGGGGCCTCGTCTCTCTTCCCATTTTCTCCTTTTTTTCATTTCGTCTTTCCCCTTTTTTTCTTTTCCTTTTATCCTTTTTCCTTTTCCTTATCCTTCCCCTTTTCTCTCCGCTTTTTTCCTTAAAAGTAAGACTCTCAAAAATCGCGCTAGTAGGTCTGGGGTAGCGCTGTGGGCTCCCCCAGCGGGATCTGAGGCGAAGCTCCAGCCGAAATCGAATTTTGTGCATTAATTTTTATTTTCAAAAGATGAGATCTGGTGGCAACAATTTTAATTATTTTAATTTTAATTATTTTAACGAGAATATATTGACCAAATTGGCAAATTCAGTGCAGCTTAAACGTATGCATTTTGTTTTGTCTGGAGGATTGGGGGCCCTTGTCTACTCCACTGCATTCAACAAGATATGGTACTACGTCAACGTCACTTTTGTGTGTCGGGTTTCGATCGCCGATCACGACAGCGACGGTGATTCTCTAAGAACCGCTAGAGATGCCATTCATTGTTCACCGACATCTAATGACAAAAGAAGACCGATACCCGCATAGGCACCCAACACCGGTTTGATAACCGGCCGTCAATAACAGCGTATAATTACGCTACACCATGCTGGAACGTCACCGCCCGCCCGCTGAGAAACCCACATTCCACGTGTGCAAGAAAAGCGTTGCAGAAACAAATAAAACACGGTTATAACGTAAAATGTGTCAAAAATTTTTCTAAAAAAACGTTTAAAAACGTTGATAAAAAACGTTAGTCCTAATTTGTTCAACTTTTTGCCTCAAACTTAAATTACTTAATGCGGTAAGTTCAGTATGGCTAAAACTACAAAAGAAAAAAAAATACTCAATTTCAATTTAACCGTGTGGTCATAAGACCGAATATTACCAGTTTAGGCTAAGTAAGTAAACTACCACCACTTTAGCGTATTAATTCGTTTCACTAGCTTTAAAAATGATCCTTGACGTTCGTGGTGGAATTTTCAAATTTTAATAAACATTATTTTAAAATAAAAACGTTAAAAAATAAAAAAAAACGTTAGGAACGTTTTTATACATCACCACATTCTGTCCCACTATCGACTAAACAGCTGCCAATCAAATTTTTCACTAGAAGAACAAACACGACGCAGCATATTTGCGCACGGTGCGCAGAATTTAGCAAGAAAGGTTCAAACGTGATAAATTACAGTAAAAAATTGTTGAAATTCTACAGCCGAACATTTAAATTTCGCAATTTTACCGCAGTAATATATATGGTGGGCCAAAAAAATTTGATGCAAAAACTGCCAGATAGTACAGTTACTTTGGACGATAGTTGAGGCAATAAACAAATTGTTTGGTTGATAATTTTCAGCACGTGTTGTTACAGATATCGCCTTGTTTTTAATTGTTTCTTTAAAGACACTGATATTTTACTAGATAGTGTAAAGACACACTTGAGGTATAATGGGATCTTTCGTAATAGTGTCACTACAAATTTTTTCTCGATTCAGACAATGAAATTTTTTTTTAAAAATCAGTTAATATTTGATAAAGTTATTGGGGTATAAAAATGTGCCATTTTGGCCCACTCTCATAGTGAGTACACGATGCGGTCGTCGCCGCGACCGATCGTCTCGTGTGTTCAACGCATAGTGGATTGAATGCGATATATATAATAATAATGAATGTCTTGTCACCATTTTATCTGAGAATGCAAAAGTAAACGAACTATTAATTTCCGATCACGTTTGCTATCCTCATCAAAAAGACTGCGTGAGTGCATTTTTTGACTCGCAAGGTGGCCCAGTTTGCCTAGTGCTTATAATACACCTGTTTGGTCGGTGCTACTAATTGCTGCAAAAATGTACCCGTACAGCAGGCCTAGCCTATCTAAAGGCGCAGAGCATTTTCTGCCTGATCATATATGAATAAGTGTAAATTAAATCAAAAAACATCATCAAAAGAAAAAAAATTGAGCTAATGCTCACGAGACGCGCGAAAGCCTATAGCAGTTTCTGTTCGCAAATTGTCTTCGTGGGCTATTCAACAGCTATTTCGTCGAAATTCACTCTTGAAGTGTGCGCCACACAAACGACTTTTACCGCTCTTTGATGCCCTGGTGCACACGTTCCCTCGAACCTAAGAAAATCGTGATTTGTACTGTCGAAATATATGGTTAATGCCCAAAATTTCATATGCAGTTTCTCCGTGTTTATCTCAATTGATTTCGGCACAATTCGCTCGGGAAATGTGTCTTGCAGCCCGAAATCGCCAAACAAATACGCCTACATTAAAACCCCTATTTTGGCCTCCACGGTCAAGGTCATTAAATTCGGTGGCAATCAAAAGCCAGCGTACGACTTCATATTAGTGATTAATAGTAACCTAAGCCTTATCTTGCACCGTTTCTAAGATACAGCAACTTATTGGTTAAAAATCGCAATTTTTTGCTACCCCTCTCATTTAGCGCCCTTGTTCGGGGTGATCCCTTCGAATTTATGGAAAAGCTTTAAGGATCCTAAAACTAGAGTTTTCGTGGCAGCCGATGATGAAGATTTGGTTATCCTAGCTTGCACTTTTTTGACTGATCCACCCGTGTGTCCTACGGAAGGACGGACGGGCGGACAGTCGGAAAGAATTGCGATGGCTAATACGCGCTAAAGCAGTAGCTGCTTTCACGCGTAAAAGCGGATTTGCTACCTGACCGCAGATTGTATTATATTTCCTGTAATGTTAGCTACGTTCTTTTTATCACGAAACCAGTAACTCGTTACAACAGATCGGTTCGAGGTATCAAATTTCACCACACCGAGCCAGTATAATCTCAGACTGCGAAAGAATTAGAGAAGTGTGTTTTGTTCGTCACAAATTTTATCCATGTAAGCTACATGGAGCCGGGCTAAAAATCGGTTTCAAAAACACATATTTTAAAGTGAGTGAGTAGTTTCAGTATAGACAATAGTCCATTTAGTGCCACAAATGACTGAGAACATTTATGCATAAGTTATGTGTTAAAAATGAAAAAAATAGTAAGATCAAAACCGTTAAAAAATACAAATTCAAAAATGTTTCCTTCTTCACAAAACCTTAAAAGTCAAAATTATAGGTTATAGGTTTTTTTGTTGATTGTGCAACTGTAACATTAAATTTTTATCAAATTTCATGTTTTAATCGCGATTTTTTGAGTTTTGCTATAGTGTGTGCAATGCCGCCCTTAGAGGGTTGGTTGGAGACCCCAGTACAACTTTGAGGCCCATGGCGAGCGCAATAGCGTGAGCCTATAATGGGGGTCGAGGGGCTCTGCTACCAGTCGGATTCACGGTCAAAGCCCCTAGTCAGAGGATAAGGAGGCTGAAACATTTTTTGGCTTTTACACGTTCAATGAAATTCGCAAATTTGCGCACTTTTCAAAAAAAATTTAAAAACGCAAAAATCAAATAAAAATTTGTGTTGTCTTTGTAACAAAAATAATGTTTAATATGCCGCAATACTTCAAAGGTTACTGTGCATTAATAAAATATAATAAATTTGTCAATTTTGGGTAAACTTTTCAAATGTTTATTTATTTTATAATTTTAAAATCATTAACAAATAGCCCCCGAGCATACGTGAGGCCCCCGACCAGGTGTACGGTGGGTTTTTTCGCAGGCTCTGAATGTATGGCACAAGATATTTATTCGACAATCGTATAAATAGCTCTATTTAGTTATCCACCAAACTGTTCATCCGGCAGCTGTCTTCGACGGCGTTTGATGGTAAGAGCTTTTTGTACAGCTGCCGGATAAATAGTCACCGCGATAATTTGTAGAAAACGACGTATATGACGCACTTCCTAATGACGGTGATGAAAATGTTCGGTCGTAATTATTCGTACAAACTTTGGTCTGCGCTAAAACTTCCGTAACATAAAAACCGAAAAACCTGAAAAATTTTTTTAATGCTTAGGTTTTTTAGCCCTGACGCAAAAAAGTTCTGGCATTCAAAGAAAAAAACTTAGAACAAAATGATATTCTAGCCCAGTAAAGCAGACATGCAGATTTTGATTTTGTGTTTGTTACGCTTTACAACAGTTATTTTTACAATAATTATTTTTAGTTAATGTGTAATGATTTACGTGCTTTAGACCAAAAAATGAAATCCTACCACTCTTAGCAAACTTTAGTATTGAGAATAAAAAATATTAAAGAAAAATAAAGATAAAAAAGTTTTAAGGTAATGATAAAGATCGAAATGTGAGCTTCTTCCCCGTTGCGAAATCCTAAATATTTTGTTGACAAATACTGTGCCTTTCTGCCGCAACTAAAGTAAAAATTATTTTTGGCATTTTAATAATGATCTTGCAGTATTATTTTTCCAGCTCACATTTTTTACATAGTGCAGTGACTCTGACATGTTATCCGAGTTATGCAGTTACACCTACTGAATTCTGATCGAATTAATAATAATCCAGCGAACTAGCTAGTCAACAATCGACTTTGAAACAAGTAATAGTATTGTACTTCGTGTTCCGTGCGTGAGAACTATACTACTAAGCCCATAACGTTCACCGGAAATAGAAATATGCCGGAAATGATGTCGCCCGCGTCGAATTCGTCTCTCTGCTGATCTATGTGATTTTCACAGTGCGAGTCAGCATACGTTGTTGTGCAGCGAAATGTACTGGCTATCGTCTGAACGTCCGTCCCTTTGTCTGTCTGTCACGCACTGATACTGTGACAGTACGACGTAAGCTAAGTCAACGAAATTATAAGAATCTGATAACCTCAGTGCTAGTGATAAAATGCGGGTTTCTGTCATAAACTATGGAGTACATTGCTTTAAATTTAAATTTATGTCAGAAAAAAATCTCTCGAAAGATTTATTTGGAGTGACTTCGGAATACATTTTGCTGTGAATATTTATTAGATCTCACGACTACAAGATACAAAACCCAGATAAAATTTAAACCAACATATGTTTAATTCGATAGAAAATTTTCATGTTTTAATAAGAAAAAGAAAGCGTTAAGAAAATAAACATCAAAATCCTAAACTTAGCTAAAAAGCTGTACAAATTACATATGATGCCAGGCCTATAATAGACTGAAAAAATAACTTTTAGCGGCACTTTCTGGGTCATGTGAAAACTGCTTCGGTGCGTAGGCTGTAGACAACTTGTTGGAATTAGTTTAAGCGGGATGTAACACAGCGGCACAAAATTTGTAAATTCTACAAAGTGGGCTAAAAACGTGCCATTTTACTTTAGCCCATATCTTCGCCAATTATTGACCGATTTTAAAAAATTCTTTTATTGGCACACTTTGCAGACAATTTGCGATAATGTTATTATTGTAGATCCCACCACACCGCAAACGCATCTATACAATACACTGTGAAATATCAATAAAATATGCATACGTGACGATAATAACAAACAAACATTTCGGTAAAATTGAAAAAAAACACTTCAGACGAACATCGCAGTGAATGGTCTGTGTGACACTAGACTGTGTGGGTATAACACAGCCTAGTGTCATAGGAATCATTCATTGCAATGTTAGTCTGAGGCGTTTTTTTCATTTACCTAATTAGGCCGCCGGGAACGGTAGTTCGAGGAAGGCCTTATTTTTTATAACGGTTTTTCTTATTTCTGTTCTTTTTTCATCTCGAGATCTCCGAGGTCCGTAAGCCGATCTCCGCGAAATTTTGCCGCATAGTCGGAAGTATGTTCAATTCACAAATGCTTGTCCGAAAATGTTGGGGCCTGCGCCCCAAAAATTATGGTTAGATTTTCACTGCCGGTCATTTGCTAGCAACCTTGAGCAAGTTGCTAATCTACTATGTGCTCAGGCCAACTCAGCCTTCTACCTTCCATGGGATGGGGAATGAGTACTAGATTACGGGCTTCGGAGTGAAGGCTTGGTGTGACTGATTAATGGGGCGGTGATATGTCTGCTTTGCAGTGCTTGCTGCAAACCTCGGGTCTAGTTGTTTGCAGACGCGGGCAACAGATGTCCGCATAGTGCGTTGCGGTATCATTAGCTCATGCCAATCAGCTGCCACTTCCGAGAATGTAAAGTGCTTCAATCTGTCCACGAGTCCGTCTCATGTAAGAAGCGCTATAGCAAGTGGGCCATACCGGACTTTACATTTTTTACTTTTTTAATAATGGGCCTACTGTGAGCTGAGCGAACTTTGCGTCTGACGCGAGCATTAGGCAAAATTTAAATTATTTTACGTAGATGATTAATCACATTGCACCAATCAAAGAAGTGTACTTCACGGCACTACCCAGGTTTTAAATCTGCGTCATTAGGTTTCTTCAGTGCGTTCAAATGCAGACTGCCATGATAGCAAGAAAGCTGAGCTAATGCTCATGAGACGCGCGAGAGCGTATAGCAGTTCGTGCTCGCAGATAATCTTGGTCTATCTCAGTCCATTTTGTCACAATTTACTCTTTTGCAGCCAAAATAGCCAAAAATTACCAAAAAACCAATATTTTTAGGATTCAAGGTCATTCAAGGTCATCGATGTTGACATTCCTAAGAAGCTCGTCGCCAGTAGGTACTTGTTATGATAAGCAGCATGTCTGTGCCTATGTGCAACTATTTTCACGCTAGGCAAGCCAACAACGGGTAGGCCTAAATAACCACTTATTAGAGGAGGCCTCTCTTTGACACCCGCTTGCGCAGGCCTCCTTGAACCTAGAAGGTTCTGACTTGGACTGCTAAAATTTACATTCAATGCAGAAAAATGTGTACACAAATTATTTTGGTCTATTATCTTCAGCCATTTCGGCGCAATTCACTCTTGAAATGCGTGTCGCAGCTCGAAATCGCGAAAAATTCACTAAAACCTCATATTTTGGGGATCAAAGTCATTCAAGGTCGTCGATGTTGACATTCCCAAGAAGCTTGTCGCCAGTGCTTGTTATGATGAGCAGCATGTGTGTGTCTATTTGCAACCATTTTAACGTTAGACGAACCAATAGCGGTAGAAAAACGCCTTTAAAAGAGATGTGCCCCTATTTCGCCCCCTCGTTCTTGGGGACCCCTCACCCAGCGGCATGAAAATTTTACTAGGGCCTATGCTGTATACAGTTGGCAGTAAATGCTTAAATATCAAATTTGAATGGTAATTGACCCTCCCTTTTCTATAAACTTACTAAAAGGAGAGATATTCAAAGTAAGTCCGCCTTGAAACAGGCTTGAGACCGCAAGATGTCTAATCCAGACTGGGTTCTTTATTACGCAAAAAGGCAACAAACAATGTGCAGTGTACCGGGGTGGTCAAACAGTCTTTTTTGTCAACTGCGCCGTCAACATAGTGCCTTAGTAACCGGCTATACACCACATATTTTTACCGTTTATTCAGTTTAAAGAGTTTGTTATTAATTATTTGCAGTTCGATGTGCTTATTAAATTATGCTCAAAAAGAAGCAGTTAAACCGAGAAATTCAACGGTAGATTGTAAATCGAACAGAATGCGTGTTAGTTAATCCAAGCATCGTCACAAAAATACAACTTATTGGCATAAAAACAACCTGTTCACATAACAAGCGAAGCACAGCGTTTAAAAAATGCAAATACTAATGCATAAAAAGATTAAAATCAAATATAAAAATCGTGTCAGTTATTGGCTTACTTTGCACATTATTAAACGAAAAAATGTAAAAAATGCATTTAAACATATTGTTGTCTGCTCCTGTTTCTAGTGATTTTATTACTAATAGGACAAGTGACCAACTTGATTTCGTTTAATTTTTATTTATTTTGCATATTAAACTTTTTTCAATAATGATTAATGCCTATGATATGACTTTCTCGACACTGACAATAATTTATGGTAGGCCAATAATTTTTAACCTCCGTGAAATCAATTAGTATATAATAGCTTTTGCCACATGAGTATGCTTATGCTGTAGTACTTGTACATGCTTGCAGTAAATACAGTCTCTGTGTGCAATTTTATCTTAAACTTATTAAAAGAATATCCTGATGGCGTTCTCAAAATGAAGAAAAACTTTAAACAACAGCAGTCCGCGGAGAGTGTTAAATCGCAATTAAGCGAAGAAGCATTAAAGAAGAGATGCACTACACAAGCAGATTATAATGTCGCCGTCAGCTGCCGACTATGATGTGAATCCGTCAGCTGAGGTTGACAACGTTATCTCCCAAAACCCTCAGCTCTAGCGATGTAACAACGAATTTCAACTAACGACCACCATCAGCTACGTGCCGGTAACAGGAACTTTCGTTCCCACGTACTTTCGCTCCCAGGAGCGAAAGTTCCATACATGGAACTT
>Ga0209671_1002784_pt1 | contig 16349 bp, 15 predicted proteins | sample WorMetHERISLAND2_2_FD_187401 | JGI IMG/M metagenome (GOLD analysis project Ga0209671, IMG submission 187401) | Marine gutless worms symbiont microbial communities from Max Planck institute for Marine Microbiology, Germany - Olavius geniculatus... | ecosystem: Host-associated > Annelida >...
GTTGTATATTAATCTTTTGAACTACTGGTATTTAAGACCTATCGTTTTGCGTTGTCATAATCATAAAACTCACCATTCTATTTGTAGCTTTCTTAAGTTATTTCTTTGTACGAAGTTGCGCAAATCGTAAAACTATCTTTTACGAATTTCGTACGTCCGATTTTTCCTGTTTTTGACTTACAAACTTTTGTAAAACAGGAAGCAGCTGCATGCGGCGTGCTACGACAAATGCCAGAGCTACATTACGCAGTTGCGTCTACGTTCCGAGAAGAGCTGCTGCTCTTGATACTGCAGCTGCGCGTCGCCAGGTGACAGACAAGTTACTGTAGGCAGTATGTGATACAATGACAGTGACCGGTATAGGGCCTAGGATGCTTAAGAATGTTGCAAACCAAGCAAGAAGACCGAGATACATGCAGCTGGCAAGACACGTGTCAACTCGACCAATCTAGCGCCTCTAATGCACGCCTAATGCTCTCCCAGCTGTCCCTCTGTCTGCCTCTCTCTATGTCTCTCTGACTGTCTGTCTGTATGCTAATAGGCCCTGCAGCATCGCACAAAGACTCGCGGTCGCTGCTACAATTTGTCAATCGGGTGATTGAGAGTCCAGATGCAATGAGGCTTGGCCACTTAGCCGACCCGTCCCATCCAGCCGCAATAGACCGTCACAAACCTCGAACGACAAAACACCCCTCCGCTATGCAACGTTTCTGTAGCTTACTGTATGCTACTTTTATTTCTCGTCTCTACATATCAGCAGCTGCTTTTCAAAGCGCACGTTTCATCAGTGGAGGAAATTTTAACGTAAATGATAGGGGTGATCACAGCAAGGGTTTATCGCCAGGGGTATCGTAGCAAGGAGAGATTTTACGCAGCGGGGTGTTGTGTCGCGGGAAGTGTTGAGAGGCACTGCGTCCAGTCGATGTGTCCAGTAATGCGCTGAAAATAAAGAGGCACTCGTATGAGCGTCCAGCGTACAGGGCAGGGTAGGGCCACACACGGTGGTCCGGTAAATCACGAGCCACCTCTCCTTGCATTTTTCACTCAGGCGTGACACCGGCCGTCATCTGCTGCCCCCGCTATTTAAAACGACAGCATTAGATTCACTTCGCCAATTGTAATTGAATCGCAGTCTTTACATTCTTAGCAACTACTGGCTTCGTAGATTACATGGTATTCCTGTGTGCAATGATTATGAAGAAATCAGCCCATCCACGCCGTATAGTTATTAATGATTGCTGATTATTCTCAACTGTGCAACGTTAAAACATCATTGACGAACATAAGACTTATGGTGACGACGTGCATACGGCCGTCCGCAGTTGCCGAGAGTCTGTATAGACGCTGATAGTAAACTAGGAGTAGCAATGGTTATCGCGTAAGCCGCCAGCCGTTAAGTCGCGTGCGCCAGATGAGCGTCTTATCAAATATATTAAACAGTATTATTTGAACTTAGTTTGAAAGTTTTTATCATTTGTTGACCTTAACTTTTGACTTTTTGGGCCGAAAACTAGCACCCCGGTTACTTCCGCTTTTTAGGCGTTCACCTCAATTTTGGTTATTATATACGTCTTGCAGTTGTCGAATTAAGACAGCCCGTATATGGAACAGTCAGACAAACGAATAGACAGACCGAGGGATGGACAAGACCCATAATGCGGCCTCTTAAACTTGTTAGTGTCGCATTTGTCACAGAAACTGTCTTACGTTTTAGGTCTTATACGGCTGCGAAAACTGAATCCCTAGCAGTACTGTATTTAGGGGCAACCTGCTATGTCCTTATGAACTTAAAATTTGCACAATTTAGTTTCGTGGATTTTTGTATCGGTTTACAATAGTTTCATTGTCATTGGTAGGCCTACATGGTGAAACCTCGACTTTAAGAAACTATAACCTATGCTCACTAATCGTGTTCTGTAACACGTCGTGGATTATGTTTTCGGCAGGAGCTCCGTGTCAGTTAAGTCGGTTATTAGCCGGAGCGCTGTCGCTAGAAATTGTACTAACATTGATCCAGCAATCAGCAAGACATCACGCCGCACGGCGAGAGGTACATTGGACCACCCACAGTGCAGCTATATGACGTAACGACGCCAGACAGACAGCTGGCAGAGCATGGCCGTGTCACTCAAGCCTGTCGTCGCTATTGTGTATCATTGTACCGGCCCCGATCAGCCCTCCCTCTATACGTAATCCAACCCCGAGTCCACGTCTATTATTATTATCATCATTGTCATCATCGTCGATGCATGGCGTAATTATTTTATTACGCGTGGGGGCGGAGCTTGCGGTCACGTGGTCTATGACATCATCGCCGATCAGGCCGGAAGTGTGTTGGCGTGTCCACGTGACGTGTCATGGACTTCCGTCTGACGTCTCTGCTTGGCGATGACGTCATTTGACGCGCTGTATGCATGGCGTGTCTTGCTTTTGCGTGTGGTCGAGGTGTACAATAATGTATGTATGCATGAGCGTGTGTTAATTGCAACCGAAATGAGTACATCACGCAATGTTGTCAATAACTGCCGACAGTGTAGAGTGTTCACTGTACATATCACTGCAGATTTTTACGAATTCATTCACGCACGAAATAAGGTTCACGTTAAAACTAAAATATTTAGCTAACACTGACGTTTTATTACCAATTTCTAGAAGCAATGCCAAACAGTCAATTCACACCTTATTTTTTCAGACATCTTGTTTAAAGCTTTTGATATTGTGCGGCCGTCGTAATAGGACGCATCACGGGTCTTGCTCATCCGTCCGTCTGTCCGTCCGTCAGCTCCGTCTATGTCATGGTTAGGTCAGAGTTCCGCAGTTAGGTGTATAGCTAAGCGGATGGATGCATAATGTCGTCAATGGACGCACACATTGTAAAAGCCACGAATTTAGCTTATAACTTTCTCTCTGTTCGTCTCGTGTCGGTCGACTTTCATACAGAGGCTTGGTCAGGTCAGCTGACAAAGCCGTGGACAGATGTTCACAGCGACGACGAAGCATTCGTCTGTCTGCGTCTGAGTCTGCTAGTGCGTCTTAATGGCATTAAGCGTCACAGAGTCGCCACGCTCCGCCGACACACCGGCATCGCCCGACCAATATGTAATCTAATCAGTTCGGCCATCGACAGTTTCGGCCGCAGTCGTCAGTTACGACATCGTTGTCGCCGCCACGCCCGCGCGCCAATTCAGGTAAAATTATATTCCAGCGCGGCGGCGGCCGGTAATTAGGCAGACCGTTGCCAAGTCTCGTCGCGCGCCAAACGCTCCCGCGAGGTACAACCAAGTTTCGACCGACCTCTCATTAAGTACCGCTACAACAGCTTGCCTGCAGCGCTTTAGTTGTCTTTGACGAGACTGATGATGGCGAAACAAATTCACCAAGCAGTACGAATCCTTAGCTCCGGCCAAGACTCAATAAAAAGCAAGGTGATGCCACTCGTTACTGACCTCATGTCAAAAAGCAAACTGCCGATTTTCTGTTACCAATCAGAGCAGCACGTACGCGTTTCGAGTATGGTTATACTTTATTTCAAATTGTCAAGAAAGTGCGTCAGTCAAAACATTTTTAAGATCGATCGAACATTTCGTAAATTTATGACAAACACTTGGTGATCTCTATCATATCCGCCCTGATGAGTGGTGAGTGACTTTTAGAGCCTTGCGTTAATAGTCTCCTGAACGGTGTCTGCAGTCTTTACTTCCCGCACCCAATGCCTTGGGGAATTGAATCACAACAAACTGGTCAACTGGCTTATAATTCAAAGCATCGCCCAGAAGGTCCATAGCCTAGTCCTGGTACTGGTGTCTGGAGACTGAGACAGTTGGCGAGCAGTCGGCTGAGACAGACGTGAAGCTGAGAACTAGTTAATTATGCATGGATCGGATTGATTTGACCGATGACCGTCACACACAGATGCCATCCAGTCCGTCACTCAGTTCACATCGACTACGACTCGCAGTGACCTGCTTCACAGTAGCTTTTTATGCCAATGCATTCTTGACCACTTTTAAATGCATGGCTGCGTGTAAAGTAAAAATGTCGCAAGACATTTGTGCAAATCTTATTTTTAATGTTGACATCTTAAACACAGAAAGATAGCACATGATTAGGCCTACTTGTGACACAAAACATTTGCATTCTTATTTTTACCTTCAAAACAATTGCAAATGTATGTCTTATGTTGAAATATTGTTGCGAATGTTTTAAATGTGGTTGCACAAAAAATAAACAAAGACGTCGCCACGCCTTGTGTCGATACGTATGCAGCCGTCTGTCTGCACTGCTCCTATATATAGTGTACAGTGGGCGAAGACTGGCGAGCGCGGGACTTCACCAGTCCCAAGTGAACGCGTGCGTGAGATATGCAACATTTTTCACGTGGTTTCTGACGTCCATGAGTGCCCTTGTTTTACGCCTTTTTCCGAAAAAATGGCACACCTGTCACTCCTGACCTCTGCAACGTTTACGTAATTTTTTGCACGCCATGTTTTTTCTCGCGTTAGGAGCCCGTACGAGGCAAACAAATAGACGGACAGACGAAACAAGATAGGCTACAAGATCTGTAATGCGGCTAGAAGCCGCATAACAAGTGTGCAAAACAGTTTCGCAGATGGGTTCCCGCCACACTATCTTTATTAATTGGGCACGAGGTTGTATGCCGCTAATAAAACTTGACAATTGTATTACATATTCTGACGCGTTTGTCTGTCTGTCCATCACACTGACTAGTGACACTGACAGTGAAGTTTACATACAGTAGCAGCAGCAGCAACAGTCTGCCAATTATTACTGCGCTGCTGTTTTATTCATGACGCAGACAGACTGGCATCTGGCAGACAAGACTGAATTTCGCTCGCATTCGCCAGGCGCCGCATACATATAGCACGACTACGTTCAACAGACTGGTCTTCTCATTAATGTTGTATAACGATATCGACGATAAAGCACACACACACACAGTCACAATGTCGAGTCATGCAACTTTGCCATTACTGGTGCACTACCATGCGCGTCACGGTACGCGGCGCACATCGACAGGTGAGAGTCTAAAAAGTAATAACAGAAGTAGTAATAACTATGCCGGCCAAGTGCCGTCATATTATGCGACCGTCCCATCTGCAGCTAGTAGACAGCACTTACTTACTTCGAACATCAACTGAAAGTCCACAGTATGCTGCGCCTATAGTGTGCCTGAACTGGCTCGTAAAATGACGCGAGAATGATATGCGTCATTTTCAGCAGGTTTTGACTTCCGGTGGACTTTAATCTTCGAAGTTTTGAGCTGAAAATTTGCACATTGCAGTTAACCCTGTCTTAGAATACATTTACACTATAACGTTCCCCTGCACCTGATAAGGCACAAGTAACAGATACGCCAATTTATTCTAAAAAGCCGAAGGCCAGGGTTAGGGATAGGGGAGATAGGGTTGCACACGAATGCACAGCTCTATAGCAAGACAGCCGCATAATATGTCGGTAATGTGTCAACATATTTTCTAGCTTAACCCGAGGTGTAATCTGCCAAGCCAACAGAAACCATTTTATAATGAATAACAAATAAATAATGTTTGCAATTACCTACGACAATGTGTTAAAAGATAACTGCGTAGATCATGCACGTTTTAATAGAAATACGCATATATAGTTACGCTCACCGACAATTTTTTCCTAAATGCTGTCGTCGCTTATCTTCACAAAAATTCTTTAAGTGTCGTTATGGGCTTAAGTATGCAGAACATGCATCATTTAAACAATTTCCTAGAAAATTCAATTCATATTATTAGATTGTGATAACTTTTCTCGAATTTGCACATTTTACAAAAAATGATATTCAGCAAAATTCATTATAACATTTGTTGTGATTTTAAAACTATAACTAATTTCAACCAGCCTCGAATGTTGCAACAATTAGAAAAACAAGAAATATGAGCTAATGTTCACGAGACGCGCGAAAGCCTATAGCAGTTCCTGTTCAGTATAGTTTAGCTGAAAAATTGGGATGTTCATGCGAAGTTAATATACAAATACCAAATTCTCTATCTGGATCGCATAACGATGGTTGCGTGGCGCCACCTTGTGAATGATATAGACTTTTGTCGCAGCCCAAAAATTGCCAAAAAAATCTATAAAAACCCCTTTTTGGCGTTTAAGGTCATTTAACGTCATTCAATTCGGTGGCAATCGAAAGCCAGTGTACGACTTCCTATTAGTGATTAATAGTAACCTGGGCCCTATCTCGCACCGTTTCTGAGATACAGCGACTTGGCTAAAAATTGCAAATTTTTCCCACCCGCTCTCATTTAGCGCCCTCGTTCGGGGTGACCCGCTTCGAATTTATGGAAAAAGCTTTACGGTTCGTGAAACTAGAGTCTTCCGGGCAGCCAACGGTGAAAAATTGGTATTTCTAGCTTGCACCGTTTTTGACTAATCCACCCGTGTGACAGACGGACGGACGGACAGAATTGCAGTAACTGCTTTCGCGCGTAAAAATGAAATATGCTAAAGTTCCGCGCGACGCAAACCTATAAAATGTATTGATTCACTCACCGATGCAAGCCAGCTGCCTGTGCGTCTTCAGAGTTGGTTTCGTTGTCAAATGACGACGTCGTTATAAATGGCGCGACTTAGATAAGGCGTGTAGATAATCGATAATCTGACTCAGCACCTGACCACGTCACTATGCGTCATCACTCATTCGTTCCACCGTTTGCTTTAATAAACTCTAATCCCTGGAAGCTCTGCAAGACTCTCGCTCCGAGCCAGAGATGCTAATGACGTCATTGCATGGCCACCATTCCTGGCACTCTCCCTAGCAACGTGGTGGAGTGGGCGGGGCGTTACTATGGCCGCCAGCCAATCAGCGTCAGCCGATTCTCGCACCTGCAGCCAATGGACGTCGAGATATCGATCTGTCTGCTAGGCAGGCTGCTGAGGCTGACTCACAGTCGCCTGCATACAGGGTGGGCCGAGAACACGGATGTCCGATAAAATTACAGACGTGTACCATCACACCCTAAAACACTGAAATTTACCTTCTGCACCAGTTGTAAAACTTTGCATAAACATTCAGTTTCTAGAGGGTGTGCCAAAACTAATTCTGTACTCTGTAGGCTTATAAATTTCTGTGAGCTTATATTGGCGTAACACAATTAAGCCAAATTTTTGCATTTTATACAAAAAAACTTGGGTGTGTTCGCGCAACAAAGACATCTGCGAGGCCTAGACCATTTTAAAATTCGATGCTTGATTAGCAAGTGAACATACACCGCCTCTGATATTCACGAAACACAGAAAAAATGCCGTACTTATTTAATTCAGCAGTTTCAACGTTTTTGCGACGTATTCGAATTCTATTTTTGTCAAGATAATCAGCTTTTCTTGCACGCAGTGTTGCATAATTTGTGCATTTTGTCGTTATTGCTCAGATATACCCCGTTTACACGATGAAGCAAACATCCAGGAAATGCAAATATTTAATGCATTCAAAATACACGTGCACGACGTGTGCTCTAATTGCTAGATGCTTGCTCGATATTTGCTTAATGATTGCTTGATCGTGTAAGCGGGGTATATACGGGCCATTTTTAAAAGCAACGGCAGAAAAATTGTCCTCAATCTTAATAATATCGCAAAGGCGCACAATTTGTCGAAAACAATACGTAGTGTTTTAAAAATATTAAACTTCCGAATAGTGCATGTTTTGAGCTATGTTTAAGTTTGAATTGCAGTTTAATTATTTTTTAATTTACAAAAATGCATTCCAAAGTCAAAATATTTATAGTTTTTGAATCAAACAAAATATTGCAATGAAACCCGTTGAACATGTTGCTTAAATCCTCCTCTGTGATCGATTAATAAAACGCAAACCGGTCTTTATTCATCTATCATTGATAGATTACATCTTGTGTTGCGTACGTAATTCGGTCTTATTATAGGCAGATGCTAGAACACAGAAGCAAAACTGGCCGTCTGTTCACTGTTAGCCTGCAGGCGCGTTAAATGCCGTATTGCTTTAGACAAATAGTGTCTGGGCGTGCTTAGCAAGCGACGGCACGGCATGTCCACTCTGTGTCCAGTTGTTCTTAGTAGTGGACACAACTGACCACCGGTTACCAGGGTTCAGAGGGGCACCTCTCATTTTGCTGTTGTTTATTCATGCGCGCAGTCGCAGAAACAACAATAACAACAAATAACAGCATACTGGAGACAGAGGTCCATTTAGAAATGTGAATGGGGGCCGAATCAGATGTATCTACATATAGGCTTATAGCGAAAAATGCAACGCTTTTGCGTGTGATTAATGTTTTTCATTTCATTTAAATGTTCTACTTATATTCGAATTACTTGCAAAAAAGCAACACATCGTTTATTTTACGAGTAGGCCTACAGTTAGCCAAAGCTGCAAGTCGACACAAAGATTCGTTTGCGAGATGCCTAAGCTATATTCTAGCACTTTTAAAGAGGCAGGGGCAAAGGCCCCCAAAATGCCCCTAACAGCAAAGCCGCGTGACGTCACGGTGCCACTGCGATCACGTGACTGATGCAGCAGCTGACCAGGTTAACCAGGTCAGTAGGTCAAACACTCGATCGACCTACTATAAGCTTAGTCTAAGCGCGGCGTGTGGACTATGCTGACAACTGGCTTGATGGATTGTCAGCTGAGTTCAGCTATCGGTCCAACCGTATCGAGCAGAGCACGCAGCTCTGTATTTAGTTTCCGCATGCACAACTATGTACAATGGCAGGCTGCATGCAGCGGTGTAGGCTAATCGGTTCTTTTCAATTTTTACAGTTCATGCGTCAACAACTGCAATGCTGGACAATGCAAAAATTTATGTTTGAATTTGCAAATTTACTTAGTGGGTTTTAGCTTTGATTATACTTGAAAAGGAAACGAAGAGGTAGAAGGAAAATGAAGAGCGGTGAACTGAAGGAGGAAAACATAAGGAAAACATTTCCTAAATATTCTAAGAATGTTTGTGAATGTAGCCAAAGCCTTAAGTTGAATTGCCGTGTATAATCACCTCACTTTAGCCACTCAGGCACATTGCTGCTAAAACTTGAATGATTGATTGGATAAAAAGGCCTTTTGTTAAACTGTGTTTCAATATTATAGGCAGTTTTTTTAGTAAATAAGTAAGTAAATAAATAATTTTATAAAGCACACAATAATGTCCAATCTGAAGCTCTGCAGGGTAAGGCGGGGAGCTAGATATAGCAAGAGGTGGTAAAAAGGAATGTTTTGAGTTGGCAAGTCAGCCTATGAGTTTGCGCCATATTTCTTTTTTGCAGCGTATTTAAGTAAGTAAGTAAGTAAGTAAGTAAAATGTAAATTTATATAGCGCATATTGTTAAATTAACCTCCAATGCACTTGTATTTTCTATTCATCGTCGGCTATTAACACAGCAGTCGTGTATAGCTGCTGCGTCAGCCGCCGCCCCCGCTGCTGCTGCTGCTGCAGCTGCTGACTGCGTGTCGTGATGATGGCAGAGTTAGCCGGCGGGCAGGACCAGGACGTACGATTGTGTGAAAGTGTATTATCGGATCAAAGAGGCGATTAGCGTTCGCGAGCCTTGTCATCATCAACAACCGCACCAGATCCAGTTCGCTGCACTCTGACTTTACAACTCTCAGAGCCGCCGGCAAACGCTTGCATGAGAGCCAGTGCGACGGGACGGACTGCAGTGACTGATGACAAGGGAGCTGCGGCCATTCATTGATGCCAACTAACGGGCACTACTGACCACTAGCTGTGTTATGTGTGTGATCGCATCATCGCATAATTTTTTTCGAGCTTTTCGGAAAATGCATGTTTTGTGCACTGCATTGCGTAATGGTCGTTCAAGGTCATCTGTGGTTCGTTGATGTTTATGCATCTTTTTATTAGCTAAAAGGAGCCACGTTCGTTCGATCTTGCTCCATTTTAGACATATTCAATCAATCTCCGTTTATTTTAGACACATATTGGGCCATAGCTAGAGAATAAAAGATATACAATGAAGGAAATAAAATAAAAACAATACAGCAAAATATGAATAATGCAAGTTTTTTCTTTAAAAATGCTATTCCAGCCGAAATTTGGGGATCTACTCCTAGAACAAGATCACTAGAGTTTGGACATCGATAAGTGAAAACCTTAAGCTAATTATTCCGATTGCAGTGATTACTTATCAAGGAACGCGACCTAAATGGCCATGAGATATCGTGCGTGAGTGAGTGAGTGAGTGAGTAGAGGTTTGACGTCCTGCTCAACACATTTGTCATTTCGGAGACGGCCTATCCAGGCAGTGCACGCATAGTAATGGAACAGAAACTTTAACCTTTACAGAAAAAATGGAACGATTTATCAACGTTACGGACAGACAAATTATGGTGACAATATATGCGTGGCACGGTAAGCAAAAAAAACACCAAAGTAATTTTGGAGAAGGTGAAATCGCTGTTGGAAGTCCAATCAACAGCCCAGTTCCTTGTTTGTATTCGCCAGGTGGCAGCAAAAGACTGACAGTTTGGTCACAATTTGCAATGTTGCGTGTTTTAGCGGGAAAGGGGCTCGATCCTCGAATCTCCCTTTTTAAGGTCAAGGATCCCGTTTAATACAATGCGTCGCTGGACATCAATGTTCTTGCAAAGTAGAATTGCGTCTAACGGTTTAAGCAGGGTGCACGAATGTGACAGACGACAGACCACGCTAAAGGAAAATGTGTAGGAATGGGCGAAATCGCTTGCGCTGCAAGAAATGACAGTTGACCGTGACTGAACAAGAAGCCCAACTGTCGCTAGGATAGCCGACCGTACTAGTTGTTAGTTACCTTCAAGGTCATCCAAGGTCGATGATTTTTATTTTTCTGAAAGGGCATGTGTTACTTCCTTTTAGTGATTAATAGTAAACTTGGCCATATCTCTTACCGTTTTCGAGATAGGGCCAGTTTTCCGTTAGAAACGCGCTTTTTTTCTACCCCCGCAATTCAACCCCCAATTTAAAAATGTTTCCTTTGCACTAGATGGCGAAAAAATTGTATGCCCGAGTTTAACATACATGGCTAATTATTTGTGTAAAAATTATTTTCTACGACGTAGCCACAATACATTTGTTACAGACGGACGGACAGACAGACAGAAGTCGGACCACAATCGTGCCATAAGCTCGACCGTTACTTAAGTACGGTCGGCTAAAAAGCGCAAGCTTACTGCACGAACTTGCCTGTTTGAAAGTGTACGCAGGTTGACTTGTGTGACTGGGGCCATTACGGTCACTAGTTTCATTATAATCGTCAGCAGCAGCAGCAGCGCAGTGACGTCATCTATAGTGACCTCATTACTAGGCCCAGGCCCGCCACTCCCAAGCCCTTGGCAGACAACCTGTCGTCGTAACTGTGAGAAAGTGGGGACACTTTATATCTTTGTAATCGTGAATGACTTTTAATGTCTTGTGCAGCGCCGTGATGTAGCAATAAATTAATTTGTAAATTAGCATTGTCACGCTGTTTTTATTGTTTTAGTTAAGGGTCCCGTTTCAGGCGCGTTTGTCACATTAACATGTCCACATCGTTACTGTTGCATGTACAGTTGTACTATTAATTTTCAGTATCTCTTACAGAAACGTTTATGTAAATTTTGTGTATACTATAGCGTATTGCGCGTGTATCCCGCGTCGTCACGAGGTGAAAGTGCTAGTCCCCCGGTGGTCATGTGGTCGCCTGTGACTGTCCACCAGTCAGTCATCAAAGCGTCGTGTCTCCGCCCTGGCGTGTAATTGCGTTGTTTCATGAGGCAAACACGTCACTCAGCCGTCAGCTGACCACCATGTCATAGTGACGCCAGCGGCAGGACCACTGGGACCACATCAGACCGATGCGATGACTGCACCATCAGGCTCCCGTGGTGACTCAACGGCTAGGAAGGCTGCGATAGCTCCAGGGGCCAGTTGAGAAATATGTAGCGGATTGCAGAAAAAATAAGTTAGACCATTTTTCTGATAACTCAACTTTTCTCTTTTTGTTAAGATTTTTTTTTCTTTCCAGAAACAGATGTAACCCACCCTTCAAATTATAGGCCTACAGTGCACCATCACTCACAAGCATGCGGTATAGCGTAGCACTGTATTTACGACGACAGGCTAAGTCAATGGAGGATGGCACAGTTTAACCCCTCGCAAATCCGAGACACCTCAACCAATCGACAACGACCATTTGTGCGATTTTTTTAAAAATCCGTCCACTTGGGGCTTCTCGCCTTCAATACCGTACATTACGAATTTCTAACGCGGCCTAAGTAAAAACTGCTAGAACCACAGATAAAATCGCAAGTTACAACAAAAGTACAGAAAGATAAGACTGTGTGAAACAAAGAAATGGCGACACCTAAACTTTTTGTGGCGTAAGGCAACATCTGTCGTGAGTTTTTTTGAATGCTTTGCACTTGCTTCGTTTCAAAACTGCAATATCAGTGCAGAATACAATAAGCAGTTGTATTGTCCTGGCAGATTTGGATTTTTCCTCAGCTGCAAAAGCTATAAATGGGCGGAGAAAAAATTGATAAGCCTACGCTAACACAGTCTGAAAGTGCCCGCAGCTTTTCACACATGTATTAATTACGAAGTTACTCTATGTTTTTCTAAATTTTAGGCGTGATAAGCGCTATTGGCCTTTCTGTCCATATGAGCATTTTGTTTACTATTTAGCTCATTCTATTCCATTATAACTGTCTGCTTGCTGAGAAATAATAAATGGCAGTGAGGGAACGCATTTTGTCCCTGAAAATACTGGGGACAGCGGGCCTCCGCCCCCCTCAATGTCAGGACCGGTGGCCGTCAACTCCCTCGAGATTAGGAGCGACCGCACCGACGACGCACACGAAAAAATAACCGCATCGCAGCGCCGCCTAGCGGCCGACACAAAGACTATAGAAGCATGATCAAGATCGCGTTACAGTATGCCTGGTCCAGCCAACCGGGCGGTACCACATCAAAGTGACCGCTAGGGGTCAGCGGGGAGGGAGGAAGGCGTTTCCATTTAACTTCACAACGAACATGTCCACTTCGACGCTGCAGCCACTTTTTTTCAGAAAGAGTAGGGTACTATTCCCAATATTTTGCTAAAATCCACAAAATGGCCAGCAATGATAATGTCCTATAAAACCCGTTTTCGTTCTCTCGTCTTCAGCAGTTTGCTATTTATTTAGAATAATTTAAGCTGAGTAACGTAAACTAATTTTTAATGTACTTGCATTAATAGGGCATAGTGCTATTGCACTGTTGTGCAAACTTCACGCAAGATTTTGCCTTATGTCGCGGAGTTGCAAGGCACCTACCCCATGCATGTTTCTGTTTAAGGACGACGCGGCTGCACTTCGGTCATTTTTCGGCCCTCTTATGTTTCTCCTAGTTTCGCTGACTTTGCATTAAACGGGTTCTCGAATTCAAAAAAATCACGAACTTCACGGCTGACCGTTGGCTTATGAACGAACCAAAACCATGTGAAAGTAAACTTAATCAAAATGCGCTCTTGAGGCGAACTTGATGTAGATTTTTCAGCAATGTGAATCAAAAACTGCGAAGATATGTTGACATTATTTTGTCAAACTCTGACTGAAGACAAAGTGGGAATTTATTTTCCAATCTAGTAATCAACAAAGCCACCTACTAAGTCTGAGAATATAGGAAGTGGCGACTATAGTGTGAAGACCACAACAATCAACCAAGACCATGATAAGATAATTTCAGACAAATATAATAATGTCACAGAACTACGTTAAAAAGCACACGCGTTGCTACCATCGTTTAGCAGATAATGTTAGAAATAAAATATTCGTTACAAATCACGCATCTAAAATGCCATTTATCCACACACTCCAATAACAAAAAATGTACAACAAAACTAAGCATAAACTCGTTGATAAAAACCCGAGATTTGTGAAACATGTTGCACGTTATTGCAAGAGTGTGAATACACCCTAACTCTAGCCAACTACTAATGGATATAATATATACAAAGTGCGGCAGACTGTACACGAAACATGCATGAAGAGTAAAATCAGCAGTCCAGTCAATAAAACAGACTTTAAACACATTACAATACTAAATGCAGAATACAACACAAGCTGGATTCGTCGTAAAATATCATGTTAATAATATTAACAGCTATGGATTGCGGACCATCACAATCATTAATTTTGCTACTTTTATATCAAATATCTACAATAAACTCATTTGATCTTAGCAATTGGTATAATCCCATGTCTTGTAATTATTATGAATGTTTCAGCAACAAATTTAAAATAATGCTAACAGTTAGCTAATAAATTGGTATGAGTTTAACGAATAATTCTGCCACGTTTAAAACACGTTCAGTATTTACACAATTAAACGTTACACTGTCAAATGTGCAAGGTAAACATGATCAAGTTATGTATAAAGCCTTTCACGAGTTTCAATGGGCGTTCGTTGGGAAGTTAACTGTTATAATTTATGCAGCTACAATGTCACCAGTCGTAAGTCCCATCTCCACTTTCTGTAATTATTTGCGGATATGATGCACAACACAAATGCAAAACAAACTGCAAAAAACCAAAGCAAGTAGCCAGACTTTTCTGAAGGGAGTTTGACGCCAACCATGGGGCCACAAGACAGCCACCCATTGATCCAGTTGAGAGATCTGGGGAACACTGTATAAGCTCCCCCAGTGGGGTCCAGACTCCAGAGCAAAGCACCAAATGCATTTTATGCATTTCGAACTGGAAAATCGCATAACTTGGTGGTGACGTTTCTTGGCTACTTTGTGCAATGTTTCCTGCTTCTGTATGACTGACGAGAGAGGGGTTGATCAAAACCACTAAACCCCCCCCACCGCGGGCTACAATATCAAATGTTGTAAAACTTGTCGACCAACGATTCCACAACATAACGAAATGGTAGACTTTGCATATGAACCCGAGTTAGTCAAGTATACAGGCAATTATCATCACAACCTCCTACTACCAAGCAGGTCAGATAAAAGTGAGAATAATTTTGTATCCCAAAACTCGATCATCGATGCATTTTTACGGCAACAAACTGTAACTAAAATTCTGCTAGCAAGAACCGTCTGCCAGGATGCAATGCGAAGCAGCAGCAGTCTAACAAGAGTCAAGACATGCACAGTCTTGCTACATTCTGTGCAACAAACCACGTACAAGCACAAAAAACGGTCGTTGCAGCGGGCAAAACAAAATGTACTGCAGCACAGCGGCTTCTGCGCCACAGAAAACTTGAAGTAAATGCGCCAACAGAGAAGTAGTCTAAATGGGATGTTTTCTAGGCTTCTGGGCCAGTTCAGGGACACAGAAAAAACGGTATAATTTGGGATCAAAACTATATCACCTTTACCTACCAAATATGTTGTCGTTCTCAAATTGTCATAAACTGGACTCTACTGACTTTGCACCGCTCAGACCCCTTGCTAGATTTAAGAGAGAGAACCACTAAAAATAACAGGTAAATGGAAAAAAAGGAAGAGAGGTGCGAGAAGAATGGGAAACTAAAAAGAAAATGGAAGCCCTTGCTATGTTACAGAGATAGCCTAAGCCACATCTGAAACTCTGTGAGCTACAAGATACACGCATAAGCCATGATGACTGGCAGAGACTGTCAATGAGGTATCTATGTGAAAAAATATACACCAGATGTCACCACAGTCATTGCGGTCTGAGATGCTACCTTCATCCGAGCTACTTTCCACAGAGCTGTGAACAAAATAAAAAAGACATTCTGATAATAAACATTGTGTCCCTTGTGTCTGGTTGATAGTTAAAGAAGCATACATAAGCGTCGCCCTATGGGCGGATTGCAGCTCAGAAAAAAGTTTTTCTATCTCGAATAAGGTTGAATTTTCTTTTCAATATCTTTGCACATGTGCTCTAAAACAATTTTTGTAATCCAACAGCAAATACTTTACATTATTCACTATACACATGCAGGATTGGCACATGCCTCACTCACTATAAGTCAAACATGCGATAGGCTATAGACCACAACAATACCGGTGACATCTAGCAACAAGTGTTTGACATCAAAGACTCACTGCGTCTGTACACATTCAAGCAAAGCTGCACAAAGTGTTTTAATGTCTTTATAAAAAATGTACATAGCGACAAAACCAAACTGAAATAAAAACCGTAATGCACAGCTTTAATTAGTCCGCCCGAAAACGATAGTTTTCGGAAGGACTTATGTTTTAGCGCAGATGTTTTTTTATTTATTTTGCAACGCGAGATCTCCGAGATGCGTGGGCCGACCGGCGCGAAATTTTGCACGATGGTCAGTAATAGGCCCATTTTTATAATGTTGTGGTCCAAAATTTGGGGGGGGCAC
>Ga0209671_1002785_pt1 | contig 16347 bp, 9 predicted proteins | sample WorMetHERISLAND2_2_FD_187401 | JGI IMG/M metagenome (GOLD analysis project Ga0209671, IMG submission 187401) | Marine gutless worms symbiont microbial communities from Max Planck institute for Marine Microbiology, Germany - Olavius geniculatus... | ecosystem: Host-associated > Annelida >...
CCGTGGGACGGTAAAATGAGTAGTAACTCATTTACATGAGTTACGGAAGGTGGGGACCTTGGTACAGCTGACTGGGGTTGCCTAGCCGGCCGCTGCGCCAGCTTGTGTCTGCAGGCTGCACGCGACGGCCGTGCGGCAGGCAGCTCTGGTTAGTGACGAAAGCGCATTAGAGGCGTGTTTGCGACGATGCGCTATACAAATTGACGACCTTTACCTTTTACCTTTTTTACCCCTAACAGCCCTGATCACAGTCCATTCGACAATGTTTGCAGTGTTGTGCAGCAACGAGTTTATGTGACACCGTTTAGGCCTAGAAATATCGAAAACTCAAGAAACGACTGCTTAAAGTCTGAAGCAGAACATCATCAACACTGCTGTCAATGAATGGAGAATGCATCCTCCTAGTCCGTGCATGTGTTTACACAAATGGCCCATATTTTGACTATTTAACTGTCAGCAGTTGCGCAACTGGACAAATGGATAGACTGTCAGCCAAAGTGCCAGAAATTTAGATAAAATGTGCTAAATGTGCATTATTTGAGTTAAATAATGACACTGCATTGAATAAAAATGTAATATTTTGTCTGTTCTGTTTTCCCCAGGTAGTAGAAAAACAGACGTTCGGTGAGGCGAAACATAAATGGTCGTTTGAGGGCCAGTTGTGTTTGGAATATTCATACCAAAATTATTAAAATCTGGTAATCCATCTTCAAGTTACGATCGATAATTTTTGGGTGTTTTTATGCCTCACAGTGCACTTATCACAAACGCAGTGCGGTGTTCAAATATCAAAATTTGTAAGAAACAGTAGGCCTATACAATACACAGTTGTTATGGCCAAAGCAACTGTGGCACGTCCCTACAGCAAGTCTAAGAATATGTTCATGGCTATGCGAGGCCATACCGTGGTTGCTGCCGCAATGCCGCCCATTGATTAGTCCCTGTAAAAACAGGACATAGGCCCTACAATACAATTACCGTTACGTATAGCTGCGGTCTTGTTGTAATTGAGTTAGCTGTGGTGGTAAAATTACTGGACTGGCCGCTTGCGTGTGTTCAGATGCTGACTATAAACCTGTGCGGACGTCCACGACGCCGGGCGGCTGATACGAGCATCAAGCCAGCAGCATCAGCAGCAGCAGCATCATTGACGTCACGGCACGCCTATCTATGCCATCGGCCTCGCCGCCATCACCTACTCACCACTCGTAAAGTGTCCAGCGTTGTCCACTACCGACGTGCTCAGGCCGCTACCACTGCTACATCGACTGCAGGCGCCGACACAGGACGCCTCAGACAGTTGTCCACTGACGGTCAGCTGGTATACGTCAGCTGGCTATAGCACAGTATAGGGGAGACGTCCTTCCCGCTCACCCGGCCGTCCGTACCGTAAGTCTATCCGTCCATTTATGCGGTTTTCATAAATGCAATACAACTGCAATATACGGAGAAAAATCTTGTATTGCGAATCTCACTAACCGCTGAATGCCTGACGTCTGGTCACGGTGGCCCAGTGCAATGCATGGACGGCAACTGCTTTATTAATAATGATAACAGTAAATAGCAGTTTTGTTGCGACGTATTAAACCATTGGAATGTTAAAACGGTTAAAGGGTAGCCTATTCATGGGAACGCATCTCAGAGCTATGGAGCATTGATTCGTTAGTCGGGCTTCTACAGCTGACGACGCTGGAGACATTTTTGTGCCGTTGTCGATACCGTCACGATAAGTTTCTGTACTCCAGTGGTTAAACTGATGCCCATGCTCCAACTTAGCCCCCCCCCCTCTCGCTACAGTGTACTATGTCCATGTCTGTCCATTTATTTGCCTTGTGTCGTCCGTATTTTGACTTATGCCATGACTGATGAGCCTTTCCTACTGTGAAGCAAGCTCACTACTTAAGCCTAACCAGTAAGTAACCATTGCTATTCTCTACCATCTTCTTCAATAGATAGCCTCTTCTGTCCTGGCGGTCCAATGCTTTGTCATCCATTGTCTTCGAAGCCACGAAAAGAAATAACGCTCGGACGTTCGGTCGACCACCTTCTAGCACTTTTAGAACGCGTGTTCAAATTTTAAAAAAATAGCAATAAAACGGAAGTTCGCTAATTTAGGCCTACGCCTGCTGCCCAAAAAACTGATCGTTCCAACAAAGGCCAAGCAGAAGCACCGTGTGATAATTGCGACTGATTATTGTAACCAGATCTGCGTTCAGCTTCACGTTTTACTGTCGGCTCATTGTAGTCTTACGTGCGAATACTTGAGTAGGTTTCATGACCCGATTCACCTATGCGAGATTATAGACTATTATTTGTAACATCAAGTATCACTGTCACATTTGTCAGACCGGTAACGGTCATCGCCGATAGTGTAATCTATAGCAGGCTCTACGTTATACGCAGGCCTACGTTATTGTTTTCCTTGCGTGACGTCGTGTTCGAGACATTCAGCGTTTTGTGATATCAAATGACCTTGAGTGCACTGGCAGCCATCCTGGATTTTGCTGGCATAATTATTGTAACACTTTCTTAGTAAGCTTAAAAAACGAAGCAATAGCATTCGATGACATATGCAATGTAAGTGCAGCCAGGCCGCCAGGCGTCCCACTAGCCTAGTTTAGAAATTTGAAGCTGGTCTTAATTTCCTGAAATAAGCCAGTTTCCTGAAAATCCTGCAAAATTAAAACAAGAAATTGTGCATACATTAGAAATAATTATGAATATGATATTCTGTTATCCGAGCAGATTTGTCATATTTGTCTCCAGTTAAATATGACCTTATCACCTCATTTGTGTACATTGTACATCATGGTTGTATTTACTAAATGCAAACTTACTTACTAAATGCGTACTAAATGTTGTACTAACTAAATGCAAAATGTGCTGAATTATGAGGGTTTTTGGTATTGTGAAAAAATTCTTAAAGGCCAAGTTGCACCAAAAAACGATATTGGCTAAGTATGTGTAGAATGTAACACTAATTAATAATATGCTGATCCAATGAAATGAAAATATCGCTTTGAAGTAATTTTCAGAGCAATATGTTGTGCCAGCCGAACACACTCGAACGTGCTACAGTACAGATGACATCACTCACTTTGTTGCTAAACTGACATTCGCATTGAAAACATAGTAAACCCATCAGTTTTACTCGGAATAATGTTGGATTTATCGTACAAATAATGATACATAGGTGACATCAGAAATTACGTCATTGTTTATTTGTTCACTACTAGAGGCTTTTGGTGGGTTAACTACTGATGAAAAATTTGGCCTTTTTGAGGCTATTCGGCTGTAAATTAAGCTGCATTTGACCTCAAAACAATAAAGCTAGTTAGCAACCCTCCTGCACGTGACGTCACAGTTCCAAAAATTGCCGAAGCCGTGAAAAGGGAAAACTGAGTATTTTGTACCTTATTTTTAAGGTATTAAGATGTATTAGAAACCAGAAAATTAATGAATACTGACAATTAGCATTTGATAAAGCCAAATAGCGCTTTATAACAGTTACGTAAGCCAGTGCGACTTGCCCTTAAGAGTGAGAGGTCTGTGACTGACAGCCACAGACGCCTGCAGTTGGAGTAACTATGCAGCCAACATACAGTGTTACGATCCCAGCACGAAACGTGTCATGCCATGTTATGCAATTATTGTTGTCACGTGTCTTCCGTGTTAATTACATCTGTTTCACATTTTTACCGTTCGTTGTTTTGTTTTGTAGCCTATCGTCAACATTTAACACTGCTGTTGTACTTACGTCGGAAAATAGCAAACACATGATGGGGCAACACCACAGTTGCAGTTTGTACCAGTAATTAAGACATAAATAAGCCAACAGCAACGACATTACAAACACCACATTAGCTGCAAGTATTGCACCACCATTTGATTCTCAATATGAAACATTTTGCACTATCTGCCTTCTCATACTTGCAGTTGATACAAATTCAGCATATGTACAAAAATTCCATCCAAAAATGCAACTGCAGATTTGTTGCTGCCATAATTATTAAGAGCCTTAATTGCCAAATAGTTAACAAAATACTTCAGTGCTGCAATATGCTGTTGGCACAGCAGGAATAGGGCCCTAATATTTTGCCAGAAAAACTCTCACACCAGCAAAATCCAAAGCACTTGAATGAACACCAGACCCATCCAATTTAGAAAAAGCACAGCAAAAACAGAGAGAAAGTAAAACACTGCTTCCATACAAACAGATAGTTTATATTTAACCAGCTCCTTCCTCCACAGTTAGTCCAGGCTAAACTGGTCACAAAAACTTTACATTTGGGAGTTGATGTAGTAACACCTTTTACTTTACAGGCTTGCATACACAAGCTGTCACCAACCAAGAGCATCAAAGCACTGAAGAATGAATTGTGCTGATAAGTGCATAATTATAACAATAATGCGCTGCAATCTTCAGCTGTTTGATGCCTAAATCAATGCAGATGTGCTTTGTGACCATGCTAACAATGGCAGACTAGTCACACTACATGTTCCAACAGCTCATGATTTCATCAAAAGTAGCACAGCGTACCAAAAACAGCAATTTTCACAATTTTTGAAAAATGCGCAATAAGTAGATCTGCAATTTATCATCATCAGTTTACGTAACCGTAACTGCAATCTTGGAAAAACTTGAACACGACATGTTTTCTTGTTGACATATGTCAATGTTATTGCAAATGACAAGGTGGATCTTTTTGGTACACATCTTGGTCTAGTGAGCCAGGAACTGCATTAGTATGGCCATTAAGTGTCAGACTACCTAGCAGATGCACTGGCCATAAAGGAATGGCATTTAGTTTTGCAAGGCTAGACTTGGGTCTGTAGCACTGACATTGCTGGCATTTAATTAACCCATCCCACACTGCACACCATTAGTGCAGCCATTCTGCTTGGCTTGATCTACAGTTATCATACATGTGTACAATCTCAGACAAAACTGACAACTTTTGTTAAATTGTGGATATTTATTTTGGGGTCCACTTTTCATTGGGACACAGTGCGGTCAGACTACTTGAGGCACCAGCATTCGAAAAGGAGCTCAGCTCCAGAAGACAAGTGTCAGTGGCAGTGGTGGCGGTGGAGGTGGTAGTAATGGAAATGGTAATCACGGCAGACCATTAGCCTGGCCGACGGGCGTCAGACTGCCCGAGGCGGCACTGGCCGACAGGATGGCGTTGAGCTTGGCAAGCCGGGACTCAAGCTCGGCGTCTGTGCTACCGTATTCACTGCGATGACTGAGACTGAGCACAGTCACGTACTGCTGCTCAGTGAACTGCTGGCCTGTGTTTACAATCACTTTCACTATCTCCTGTACGACACAACAACACAAACATGAGTCACAGCAATCATCAGACTCACAGGCTGGACCAAAACAGTGACCAAGAAGCTATATGTTAACTTGGACTTAGCATTGGACTTAAATGGGACAACTGTTTTAAAAACCAATGACAAATAAGCATGAAAGTACTGCATTCAAATTAACAAACGCAACTCGTTTCTTAAGTTTTTGACATTTCAGCGACAGCGATATCTAGTGAGAAATAAAAGTAGTCCTAAAAAGGCAGCAACAGTTGCCAAAACGTCAACAATTAAACAAAAGTTGCAACCTTACGTCAAGTTCCCACTCGCAGCAAGTGGCAGCATACACAGCGATGCATCTAGTTTTCTAATTACATTTCTACCGCTAATCTGGTATAGCCTAACCTTGTGTGTCACTCTGTATCACAAACATGTACTTCTGCGAAATACATAATTACTTTTTCATGTTTTCCTGCCAAACATATTACGTGTTCTTTCTCTTTTTCTGTAGCATTTAGGCGATAGACTGACAATATTCTGCCTATGCTTGGAATTTCGGGAACACTAAAGGGCTGCCGTATTTTCATTCTTCGTCCTCAAACTAACCTAAAAAAATTCATACTCATTTCAGTAGTCTCCTGATCTAACAATGTAATGAAGTTTTTACTGTTAAGACGGTAAGCAGTAGACTCACATCAGGTGGGAGATAAAGCAGCTCGTAGTACTGTCTGGCATGATCAAGGTCTGACTCACGGTTTGATGTGATGTTTGTTAAGCATTGCTGAATGGAAAATATGTTACGACACCTGCATATGACATCAACAGATAATGCATGATCCTAACTTCCACATATCTGTCTCGGAAGTAACTGTCCGATCAATGTAAAGATCTCAATCTACATAAGTCAAAACTTGCGAGCTGCAACACTTTACAATCTCAGGAATGGCAACTGATTGGCATGAGCTTATCTCAGCTTGTTATGTTCATAAATTAGATGAATTTATTAATTCGTGAAATTAATCAATTCATTCATTCCTTCCTTCATTATGTAGCCATCCACTACCTGTGGTCCGATACAAAGGAAACTAAAATGGCAATGCAGCCAGCCAATTTAGCATCACTATAATTCAGTTGCATGTTTTTAACCCCATAATGTTTGCTTGTATCCTTTCAATGATTTCATGACCTTGGCAAAGAGACAAAAAAGACGTTGTTTCAGCAACAACAACTGAGAGTTTTGAGAGACACAAAACAGTGTCATTAGATAGTACATTTTACTGACCAGCACCTTGGCTTCTCTATTTCAACTTCAAGCACTGTCAGTGATAACAAGATATAGAAGTCATATTCAGCAACATACCCAAACATTAGCAATATAACCAACACTACATGTTGACTGATAAAACTCTTACATTTTCTTGATGCCATTTTCATTGATTCGTTTCAGATACTGTGCAGTATTAATGAGAATTGTAGAGATGAGGTGACCAAGTCCTTCAAATATATACCTGTCAAAATACAGAAACATAACAATTTATACAACGATCTTCCTCAACAATTCCTGACAATTCTGACAAATGCTCAGTTCTGAAACATTTTTCCCAAAAACTGCTAATTGGCATAAACTGATGATAACACTTTGGTTCATTCTTTATACTGCCAAACAAAATACAACAGTAAGTAAAGCCTACTAGCATAATTCACTGCTCCAAACACACACAAACGATCTACACGAAGTTCATCCTGTACTACAGATTTTACAAGGTTACTCAAAACTCATGAACAGATGTTAATTATCTGCATACATCCTGCAGCCAACATAATGCCAGCAACGTGCCAACCTACGTACAAAACAGATTACCTAAACTTCCTCTGCTGCAGCGTGTGTTGCATGACATCAACATCGATGGCAGTGAGGTCCTTGTTGAGTCGAGTCACGTTTTCATCGGGCTCCATCTTGTCGATGATGCCATGGTAGTCTGTGTGCGGACCGTGAGCTATGGCCAGCAGGTGATGGAAACAATGCATGCGGACCTCCACGTGCAGCACAAGCACACACAGCTCACTGATGTCCACGTAGTGCCGTGCCAGTGACCGCAGCGTCGTGATTGTGCTTTCCGACGGAATCTCAGACATCAAATAGTTCGGCGCATTCACACCAGAACTGTCGGCTGACGGAATTATTGACGCTACGTGTCCTGCACTCAGGCTACTGGCTAGAGACTCGATCTTCTCTGAAAACCATTCCTGCCGCATATATACACAAGTCATTCGTTTGTCAGAAGAAACAAAAACCAGATCACACTTCAGTGCGCATATGTGGATGTAGACTGTGAAGTTGTGGACACCACGTACTGCAATAAATCACTCAAACGTTAGACATACATGATGTCTACTATTTTTATTTCAGTCTAAACTTCACACTATATATTTCCAAAGAAACAGTGATTTATGATGGTTTCTTGTATCAGTGCTAGTACCAGTACAGAGTATATAGGAAGCAGTAAAGAGAAGTGAACTTATCTACTTTGATTTACATACCATGGAGGGATAAACAGCTGAGTTCAGTTTAGTGGTTGGTTATTTATCAAGATGTCTTACCAGTCTACAGAGAGTCGCCCATCCTAGTACTAATCATGTGACAACGACCCGACTGGGAGTCTAACCCGTGACCTCTTGATGTCAAGTCCAACATCCTAAATGTTACGCCACCAAGAAAAGCCAGCTCACCATGCTCTCACAGAGGTTGCAGAGAGCACGCAGGTTGGCCGCATCACCAATGATCTCCAGCTGCAATTCGGAAGACTCGGTGGTCAGAAGGTTGCTTGTGAGAACACTGGACTCCTTCGAGTTCATCAGATAAAGGTCATCATCAGACATCTGTGGAGGTTCGATGAGGTCTTCATCCAGCTGACTGTGAGACAACATCGGCGGCTTCAAGTTCTGCCAGCTTGGCAACGACCTGAAACAAACAAGCATAGACATGCAAACTGAAAAAGTGATCAGAGATCTCAAACCTCCACAGAGAATAGTGCTAAAATAAATGGAGTTCTAGAACCTGAGTCGGGTTGGGACCAACATCGGAGTGGTTCCGCTTCAACAAATTTCATCAATAATATCACTTCATAATTTTCTGAGTTATCTTAAATACAAATGAACTGAATAAACCACATAACTTCCTTCTTTGGCAAAAGCAAGCACATATTTACAGACAACCATTTTTGTTTAAGCAACCTGTTTTCACAAAAATTACTCCACGTTAAGCCAGTCCCCAAAAATTAAATGATTTGGAAATTGTTGTGTCAGAACTTTTACAGGCTAAACGCCCTTCCTGTTGCCAAACCAACTTTTAGACCACTGATACAACAACAATGAATAAAGTAAATCACAGTGTAGCTATAGGAGCTTACCTGAGAAAGCTGTTGATGTCACTGTCCTTCACCCAGACAGCACTTGTGATTCGACGGTCGTCATCATACACACCAAAACACTCTGCAAGCAGCGACACATGACAGCAAGCACTTAAACACAACCAGCATCTGCACACCACAGCATGTTGCTGCAAAGGTTTAGGCTGCATTCACATAAACACGAGTATGAGTCTGGCACTGTACGGGTTCCCGTATACGAGTTCCAGCAAACATGAGTTCCGGCAAACACGAGTTTGCATGTATTTCAATGGCGGCCATTCACATACATACGAGTACGGGTTACCTGTAAATTTCACTCGTATGAGTAGTTTCTGCACAGGTCGTGTTTTTATCCAACTCGTAGAAAGCAAACTACTCGTAAATAGCATTAATATATTTTATAAAAACCGTGGCACATATTTGACATCAGAACTGACGTCACCGTAAAATTGTTCATCGTTAGAGATGTACGGTTTGTAAAAATATTAACTTTGCAGTAGAATTTTGTTGTTTAATGGTGAAGCATTTCTTTGATTCAATTTTATTTAGTATGGCCGACACGCATTTAGTTATGTGCTGGTACAAGTGACCATAAACGCTCCACTTGTACGAGTAAAGCTTCTACGAGCTGTAAACCGAAATCCGGACCTGAACTCGTACTTGTACTCGTGTTTATGTGAACGCAGCCTAAAGATCTGAACATCTCTTCATGGAAACCAATCTACAGAGCTCTATGCTGGGAATGGTTACTACATGAATAACAACCTGCCATACAGAATCAAACTATGTCAAACCATGCCGCTCATGCGCCACTTTTGACCCAGCTGCTACTTGACTTACCTACTCTCAAGGGACAAAAAGCTGACTTGACCTACCTAGGTGGCTGGTTATATACCGAGATGGTTTACCAGTCTGCAAAGAGTCACTCGTCCAAGATGTAATGGGCATAGCCTTACAGTTTGCAGCCATGTTGATAGACAGCAAATGACTACATCAATAACAGCAAGAGCCAAAACACAAACACTGACGTGTAAGAAGAAGCAGGTCTCTAGTACCAACCATGATATGCCTGCTGACAGCTGTCAAGATACTCCTGAAGAATCTTGCAGATCATGTTGACAAAGTGACTGGCGTAGTCAGGCAAGTCAGTCATCAGTTCACATAACTCCTGTATACTACGTGCCACCAACACTGTACTCTACAGTGATAACACATATACACGAGACACGACAAGAAATAGCCACTCAACTACACCGGTCTGGTGGCATAGATATATGATGATCATTTTCATTGCAAATTTCCTAGTAAGTTTATCAGCGACTCACAATGTACAAAAAAACGAACTACAGCTGCCACCACTGCTACCAATGCTACTATTACTACAACTACTATTATCAGTCCTTGTTTAATAAGCCAATTTTTCCAAATGTACTCAAGCCAGTACAGTCTAAACTTCGGTTTTACAAGCTGCAGATCTGTTACAGGCGAGATGCCTTCTTGTTGTCCGACAAAAAGCATTGCAGCACTTTAGGCTTGGAACAACTGTACAACTGAAAACACAGAACACTGCAGGACTACAGAAACTACACAACTAGAAAAATGTGATATACCCGAAGTAGCGGCCGCCTGAGAGAAAGTTCTCTCTGTGTGGGAAGCTCGACCAGACTTCGACGACTCTCATAACCTTCGCAAATTATCAGCATTATTCTAATCACCACCATCATCATCATCACAGTGTCGAGCCAAAAAAAAATACGCAAGGCAAAACTCAGTGGTTGCAAAAACAACTCTTAAAGTTTATCTACAGCTTTAGTCTTAAAAACAAACAATGACACTTTATTAGAGCTGTCGAGGTATTAATTTTTTAGTGCATTAACGCACTGCATTAATTTTTTAACGCATTAATTAACGCATTACTAATGCACCCAGGCCCATTGAAATGGAGAGTAGGGGGAAAGTTACCCCGGGCCCTGTGACGTTTGAGGGGCCTACCTGTAGAAAATGGAGAGTTATAAAGCAAATAGAAGCCCATTTTTCAACAATAACTGACGTCATCGTTAGCATAGAAATCCATTAGCCTGTCATCTAAATAGTATTTATTTACAGTAATGATGGAACAGCAAGTACAGTTTAGTTAGTTGAATTCATTCAATTGTCAAATAACCACAGTTTAACGGAATATTGAAACTTCTGCTGCACAGAATTTAGTAAATTAAATAAATTTACGCATGTGCGTTAATTTTTTTAACGTACATTAATTTTTCTAACGCGATAATTTATTTATGTATTAACGTGTTGATTAACGTGTAAATTTGACAGTTCTACACTTTATCAACAAAAAACAAAAATTTTAACCACTAAAACTGGTAGAGCAAATGCAAGTCTAAGCTATGTCATTACTTTAGTACTCACTTTTTGTAGCCTGAGAAATGTTGGCCTCAATGCTGTAGATAACTTGTCCAAGGTAGACATTGCGAATGAAGTCTTTAATGAAGGTATGCAATGGCAATGAACTGTCACGTACAACATAATATACATTACAGCACATCAGGAAAGAAAAAGATGCCTACTTACTTCCTACCTACATTCTCAAATCTACAACAACTTGTTCATTGTGGCAACATCTAGCAGCAAACATAAATCGTTCCAAAGAAGGCAACCCTGGTTGCTTAAATGTCAGTAACTTAAAAGTTCAAGTCGAATGAAAAAAAGATATTGGCTAAATATGTGTAGAATGTAACACCTATTAATAATACACTGGTCCAATAAAATGAAAACATCGCTTTGAAGTGATTTTTAAAGAAATATGTTGTGAGAGCCGAATGCACCCGAACGTATCACAATAACTGATGACGTCACATTCAGGACGCTCTGTTGACAAACTGACATTCGTGCTGAAAGCATAGTAAATCCGTTCAAGGTTTTACTCAGAATGATGTCAGAATTATAGTACAAGTAATGATGCATAGATGACATCAGATAATACTTCAATGTTGATCTGTTCACTACTACAGATGTGCGGTTAGCAAAATTAATGATGTGCTGGAATATTGTGGTTTTTTAGTTGCTAACTATTGATGGAAAATTTTGCCTTTTTTTGAGGTTATTTGGCCGTAAATTGACCTGCATTTGACTTCAAGGCAATAAAGCTAGTTAGCAACCCTCCTGTACGTGACATCGCATTTCCAAAAACGGCCAAAGCCGTGAAAAAAGTGAGTACTATAAACTTTATGTTCAAGGTATTCAGATGTATTAGCAAGCAGAAGATTAATGAATATTGACAAATTAACATCTGATAAAACCAATCAGCGCTTTATAACAGTTACGTAAATTGATACAACTTGGCCTTTAAGAAATAACGAAGTTTGATGAATTAATACAAGTCAATAAACACCAGACTATTTCTTCACTACATGTGATCTGCCACTACTATTTACATCACCGAATTGCATCATCTCTTAGCCATCTTACAATACAGAATTCAACCAAAAAAAAACTTAAGTACTGATAAGTAAGAAAAACCTGTAAAAGAGCAAAGCAAAAAAACCAAAAAAGCAACACCACAAAAAAATCCCATGGGAACTACAATATCACTAAAAACAACACTAAATGGAAAGAACAGCAAAAATAATAAACAGTCAACATCATCGTCATACAAACAAACAGCAATACCTTGGCTGTACGTTGGTAGCACCAGCAATCTCTAACAGATACTTCTGCAGTGCATTGTAAATGGCTGAGAATAACACACATACACATGCACAGAGCAAGTCACAATAAATACAAAGATGCTGACAATTAACTGCTGAGTACCAGTTCATTCACACAGACACACGCCAAGATTCACAGCCTCAGTGCATGAGTGTTAATACATACCCTAATGCACAATTTTAAAATGATATTTATCCATCTAACAACTTCATTCATAAATAATAGATAAAAAAACTGAAAGAGCTGTGTTTGGTCCAGTGTTATAACAAAAGTGCAGAAAATACATGGACAAAGTTTAATGCGGATTTTAAGATGATATCTATGCTAATAACTTATCCATGGCAGGGAAAAAACTGAAACAGCTAAGCTAGGCCCAGTGTTATGGTAGGACTCCAATTCTTGAGAAGGTCATCCTTACAACACTCACATTATCATGTGAGGTGTGATCTCAAGCTTTATACAAACAGATTTTGTATGCTAGATTAAATTGGAGGCATACTTCTCTCGAACATCTGTGTTATTCACAGATCCACAATGTGTAGTTTACTTACTGGTTATGTTAGTTGGTGATCGCCTGCAGACGTAGACGAACTTGTTCTTGTTCTGTTCTCGACTCATCAGTTCACTCGACACTTCAACCTAGCCGACAAACATGGGTGTATCCACAACACACACACACACCTACGTGTTAAAGGCTGTGTGTAGCTCTTTATGGGAAACCCACTGCAGAGCTACGAAGCAACTTCTGTTATATGGGATCACACAATGTTACATGCCATTCAACACAGATAAGAGTGCCCCGCATTAACTCCAGCCATGCAGACTAGTACTAAATTTACCTAGGAATAGGAAAAACAGAAGGCGGAGTCGACCTTAGTGTTGGCTATATACTGAGATTGTTTACCTGACACCCATCCAAGTAGTAACCACTTGATACAGACATGAGTCAAATGCATAACTTCTAGATTAGAGCTGGCAAATTAATGCATTAATTAATGCATTAATGCGTTAATAAATTAACACTCTTTAAAAAAATTAACGCACATTAAAAAAATTAACACACGTACGTAAATTTATGTTAATTTACTAAATTCTGCGAAGCAAAAGTTCCAACATTCCGTTAAACTGCAGTTATTTGACAATCGAATGAATTTAAGTAACTAAACTGTAGTTGCCGTTCCATCACTACTGTAAATAGATACTTATTCCGACGACAGGCTAACAGATTTCTAATTTTCTATGCTACATATGACATCAGTTATTGTTGATTATGCGTTTTGTATGTTATATGTTATGTGTTATATGTATGTAAAATGTGTTTCTAACTTTCTATATTCTACAGGTGCCTCCCAAACATCGCAGAGCCCAGGGAAACTCACCCCCTACTCTTCCTCTCAACGGGCCTGGGTGCACTTAACAACGCGTTAATTAATGCATTAAAAAAATTAACGCTTCGACAGCTCTACTTTGAATCATATAGTCCAGCATCCAAAGTGTTATGCCACCAAACCAATATTCAAATTATGTTAAATGGCTTCCTACAATGCTAGTCTCCAGATGTATGCCAAAATGTACTATTCAGCAGGACTGATAGTAACTGATGCCATTCTTGACACACAATCAGCCACGTCAGAATATTACAATAAGCCTACATCTGATTTTTGAGCAATCTGCCATTTTTTCCTAAATTTGGCTAGTCATGGTAAAGTTTGCCAAAAATATACTTTTCAAAATTGTTTTAGCAGTTATTGCTACAGCCAGATTCGCTTGCCAAATCAACAGCTTCAAAGCACCAGAAAATGTAACAGCGTCAAAATAGTGACAACAAAACTAAGTTCAACAGTAAAAATGCGGCCAAAGAATAAAAAAGTAATTACCGACGAAGCAGCTTCATGCCGCTGTTCACGCAGGTAAGAGCTGATAGACAGAGCATGCGATGAAGCGTCAAACCGAAACAATGAATACTGAATGCAAACAAAACCAATATCAAGTCACCTCTACATTTCTCAACTACACTAAATGTACTTATAGCACCATCGTCAATACATATGCTTCTATCACTGTTTTCGTGGTCCTTCTACTGTGCAAAACTCATTTTCCATGACTTTTCTAGACAAAATAAATGATTTTCCCTGACCAATTTCTTTATGTGCAACACCAGTAAATTTATGCACTTACCACCAGTTTACTGGTGGTAAGTGCATAAATCTACAACAAAAGTTTGTCACATTGCAAAATATAGTGACACAGTACCTATGGTAAAAAAATCTCCCAAGTCAAAACACCCCACTGAGGAAAAAACAGCGCCCCCACCCGGAAATTTTTTTTGATATTTAAACGTCAAAATGGTAAATTTTCATTTTGTGAATATTTTCTTTTCTGTCTCTCTATGACTTTTCCTAACTTCTCAATGTCCTGACTTTTCCCGACTTCCCCTGACCATAAGCACCATGGTTTTACACGCATGAAGAAGAAACACAAATGCAGTTCTTGGTCAATATTACTCAGTGAAAATAAGTGTGCAGATAATTTTATTATCAAGCCATCACAACTCTGGTTAGTTGAAATGGCATCACTAAAGGTTCAACATAAAACTTGCGCTTTCAACTTTCTGCACTATCTATCTAAAAATCAGATTCAGACGCGCGTAGCAGTAAGGTGAGATCATTTCTATGACGTCCATTGTCCGTGCAATTTTAGCCCAATGGCCACTTCTAATGATAACAAAAATTCAAAAACTATCACGTAAGCCAGTCTTTCTGATGACTAAACAAGAACTACTCACTTTAATATTCAAACAAGTTTACTGGTATTATGTCAGTTCGGTTCATTTTTAATTGAATAAACAACCTGACAACAAAAATGCACACACCCTCTTAGGTTTTGCCGGTCTCTTCTTGGAAAAGTATGAAGCTATATCAATGCTGTCGTCATCATCGACAACCGGTTGAATGTGCTGCAAACGAGATGCTGTGTTGTGTATGTCCAGATAGTCAGACAGCAGCGTCTGCAACTAGATGCACACAGACATCATCACCAGCATCATTAAACATGCTAAGTCGTTGTCCATCTTTTGCTAGCATCTCAAAGCTCATCATTTTCCGGACTGTAACTCTAACAAATCTCTCTAGTGAATCCAGCAGTAGTTTGTATTACTTAGGCCACTTTAAATATTTCGGACTAACTGACTGATTGTAATATCATAATCAGCATCATCATCATCAGCTGCAGTGGCAGCAGAAACGTTGCTGCTATTCTCTTCTGATAAATAAAATAAGCTCTCCGTGTTAGTAGCAAATGTGATGCACCACAGTCCAGAGCTTAAACACCAGATATAGCAAATTATTTTATTGCATTTGCAGGCTAATAAGGTTTTTCAACCTTTTTGCTGCAGCGGAACCCTATATAAGTGTGACAATCACTCACGGAACCCCATGCAATTATCCGTAGGTCCAACGGCGTATAGGCCTATAGGCAAAGTGGAAGTTTCAGAGTGTCTGCATTGGGAACTGATGTCCTCATCAGCGGAGTCAAAAAAGACAGAAAACTTGTGAGGGTCTGGGGCAAAGCCCCCGGAAGCTGACGATAAAGCAGCAGGCAAAATACTTGTTGAATTTGACCGCATTAAACAATATTATTTAGCAATTTCATTTCACCCGAAAACAGCAGCACGTTATTGTATTCAAGCAAAAACACTATACGAGGGGTCGCCAACACCCCGAAAATTATTATCGAATCTTAAATATGCCCATGAACAACTCAGAAGTCTGGACCTTCAGCCAGTTACGTAGCTAATGCGTGAAACTACTTATTAAAATGTTTCAAGATATAAAATTCTTTTAATGAATGGACACACACTTTCTTAACACTAACACTAGTACATCAGTGTTCAGTGTTCATGCAAATACTCTAATAT
>Ga0209671_1002787_pt1 | contig 16339 bp, 10 predicted proteins | sample WorMetHERISLAND2_2_FD_187401 | JGI IMG/M metagenome (GOLD analysis project Ga0209671, IMG submission 187401) | Marine gutless worms symbiont microbial communities from Max Planck institute for Marine Microbiology, Germany - Olavius geniculatus... | ecosystem: Host-associated > Annelida >...
GATTTTTTTAAAGTTTTACATTTAACAGTATTTCTATTCTCAGTATCTCTCATTTCATTAAAAAAACATTTTAGTTCAGATTTTTAGTTTATGCGCTAGATTAAACTGACAGTTTGTCTGTTTTTGAGTTGAGTTTTTGACATAGTATATGTATAGTTAATGTTGAGTTTTTGAGTGCAAATTCTATATCATTGTGTTGTATCATTATGATTCATTGCCAGCCTTTGTTCACCCCACGTGCTTAGTTTAGTGTCTGATTGAATTTGTTGCTAAATAGTTAATTTATGTGCCTAGATATTTTCTCATTCGATTAGTGCACTTATTCTTTAAGAACTGTAATTAAAAGTGTTTTGTGTTATTATTTTTAGTCATGGCAGCCACCATTTGCCATCGATATGGAGACTTTTCGCTTTACACCAAGAGTGCAAAAGCTGAACGAACTGGAGGTGAGTGCAACTTGGTACAGCCATTTTCGGTTACATAAATTCTAGAGCTCTATATTAAGTGATAATTCATTGCGAGTGCATATCTTTCGATGCAGTTTCTTTATTAACATATTCATTTGGTGAATAAACAGTGTGTACATCACTGCGGTGCAAATGTCAGTTGTTTAAACAGTTCTATATAAATTGGTTATTCTTGTTTGTTGTTAGGCTCGCTCTCGCATGAAGATGAACTTTGCCGATCGACTACTGAAGTTTTGGAACTTACAGGTTTGTTAGTGGATATCACCATTAGTTTCATAATAATCGTCATTTTTTATGCTAAAATAACACAAAAATCACTTTGAAAGCATACAAAACTAGAAAGCACTTGCATATAATATGTGCATGTATATAGCGTCACAGATGTGCTATTTACAAGTCAAGTCTATTTTTTATGCCACTCAGGCTGTCTTTTATCATGTACATTGTATCATTTGTGCAGTGTGCATTGTTGGCTGCTGTTAGTGAATATGATAATTACGGTTGATGCAGCTTGTGATGATTGTTTGTGTATGCTGATTTGAAGGGAATTTCGATGAAAGTGCCATTGGTTGACAAGCGACCATTGGATCTGTTCAAGCTGCACAAGGTTTGTGACTGACATGATCAGCCTTTTGCGTTAATTGTTATTTTCTCACATTGATCGCATAGTTTAATCAGCCAGATAATGTTACAATTGCAGTTGAGTACCACCTTTTACAGAAGTGGATTGCACTTCGGCAGTGCTTGGCAATAAAAAGCTAGTTTGGTTTAATTTAAATATCACAGCATAAAAAAGTTGAAAAACGTTGGTCGCGAGCTGTTGAGTGAATGTGTATGCTGCTGTATGAATGAATAAAACATCTTAATTATGTGCTACAGCTAATAGCTGGATTGTATTACCTTACAGGTTTGTTGCCATTGTTCATGATTTTCTTGAAACTTATACTATGTCAGCAGTGGTTTGCAGTAGTATAAATTAACTGCTAAAGTGTCTGGTTGAATGTTGATGTAGGCTGTTGAAGAGGAAGGTGGATTTGATGCAGTTAATAGAGAACGCAAATGGTCAAAGATTGCCGATCGGCTTGGATATGGACAGAGCAGTAGCAAAGGCATTAGCGCAGTGCTGCAGCAGCATTACAAGAAGATCCTGTATCCATACGATCTCTTCAACCAGTCTAAGTCTGCTGATGCCAAAGCTGTGAGTAAGATTTGTCGTTGTGAATTGGTCTCTTGAGCTAGATATTTGCAGTCCAGTCCACAGGTCTGTAATTGCACAGCAAGCTGTTGGCTTATATGGCTCTGTACGCTGTACAGTTAATGACCTGATGCCTATCTCCAGTGATTATTATGTGTTTCGATGTCTGAAGTCTCATTTTGCTGGTGTCAGCTACTGGTATCTGGTATGACAGTGAATGACTGTAGCAGTGTAGCTTCTTTCCGTTGATGTGGTCAACCATTTCTATTTAATGCCTTTTGCTGTTAAAATCCACTGACATCATTCACACAATAAACTCATATTTGCCAGTAAAGAATGTGTTGTATAATTTACTGATATATTATATCATATAGAGATTGTGAAAAATTCTTTTCTTTTAATACATTGGTTATCATTAGTACTCGTTGAATGCCTTTTGTATACACTGCTAATGATTTATGGTGTCTCCTGGCAGTGGCATCACGTCAAGGTGGCATTAGCCACTTATGCCTCCACCCAGGGAAAGAGCAGTTGCTTCTCTAAATCTTGTGCTGTCAGAACATTGTCCGAAAACTTTTGTCTGAAAATTTTTTTCATTAAAAGTGCAAAATTTGGGGCTAAAACATTTATTTGTGGTAAATTTAGGGACAAACTTAGAGTTTTGAGCACTGATTATCGAAAATTTACAGCTGTTTGTCTTAAAATTGCAACTTTCTGTTCCGCCTGTTTTTTTGACTCAATACATCACTGTTTCACAGTCTACCATTTGTGTTTGACTGTTGGTATGTAGAAGCAGAAGGTGAAGTCCGAGGCACCAGCATCAGCAGCAGCATCTGGAGCAGCATCTTCATCAAAGTCGGAGTCAGGCAGAGAAACTAGAGTGGTATTATCGCTTCTTAGCTGGATCTATTGAATGTCTATGCTACTTTGATATTACGGTTTCTTTGATGTAATGTACTGGATAGTGCATGAAAAGTGGAACATGTGCTTTCTGTAGATTGATCTACATAATTCATGTATGTTTCACTATTATGTGCCATCCTGCATTAATATGGTGGCGAAGTAACTGGAGAAAGGGATTTTGGAACTTTCGGAACATATTACTGTCGTTGTTGGTGAATTCTGTCTAATTTAATCTATAACTACACTGTGTCCCAAAAAAGCATTTCCGACATTTTCGACTGTAACTGAAAACCAATTACCAGATTTTGATAATTTTTGGTACTGGTACAAATATTCCTGACACAACTTGCCATCAGAATGATCATTCAGTTATCCACCTCAACCAATGTATGCTTCTGCACTACCTAGAGAAAGCAGATCAAGCGAAATATGTGTTGAAATAAACAGAAAACCTGAAAAAAACATCCCCGACATTATCGATTGTAACTTAAAGAAAGATAAAATAGCAGATTTTAATAATTTTGGCAGAAATATTTCTGACACGACTGGCTATTAAATAAGTGTTTTAGTTTCCACTTCACCCAACGTCTGCTTTTGCACTACCTGGGGAAATCAGACCAAGTATAATATGTGTTAAAATGAATGAAAAAACATCAATAAATTCTATCTATCCTAATCTGTGGGCCCCAACAGCCAGTCTACTACAGTGTTTGATCATCGTGTCTACCAGATAAAGTTTAGGAATGTTTATGAAGTAAAGAAGCAACTGGTACAGCCTGGATTGGTCTGGAGCAGAACATTATCGATACTGCTGTCAATGAATGGAGAAAGCATTTCCTTGCCTGTGTTCACATAGTAAGCCAACACTGCAAGCAATTTTACTACTACAGGCAGTTGAAAAATGGACAACTGGATGAAATGTCAGCCATAGTGTCAGAAATGTGAACAAAATGTGTTTTTACGCATTATGTTAATTAAGCAACCATATTGCACTGGATAAAAAAGTGATATTTCGCTGGTTGTATTTTCCCCAGCTAGTGCAGAAACAAACGTTGGGTGAGGTGGGAAACTAAATGGTCGTTTGATGGCAAGTCGTGTCGGGAATTTTTGTGCCAAAAATTATCAAAATCTGATCATTGGTTTTCACGTTACAGTCGAAAATGTCGGAGATGTTTTTTTTTGGGACACAGTGTTGATGACTGTGTAATGTACTAAAATGTAAAAAATGTAGGCCTAGGCCTACTCACTGATCAATGACTGAACTGTTTTATATTGTGTGACTGAACTGGTGCATTCGTAGTTTGTCATCAAATGGATACTTACTTACACGCATACGTATACACGCATAGATAATGTGCTCTATCCGTCCGTCCAGTGATCGTATACAGTCTATTCTTCAGGGCACTGGTATTGAAAAACAGATCTTCACGTCTTTAGTAAATATAGGCCTACTACTGACTTTATTTTTCCCAACGCTGCAAGGCCTAATTTAGTTTGTTTATGAGGAAAATATAATGCATGCTATTGTGTAGGAATCTGTTTTGAAGCACCAGTGGCAAGGGGCAGGGTTGTCCGCTAAATTCTGGTTCATCAGAAAATTTTCTTCTTCTGGAAAAATTGGGGACAGACTGAAAACCGCCATTTTGAGAAAATAGGGGCACAATTGACATTCTTCTGAGTATCCATAATTTCCTCTGTCAGTAATTTGAAACTGCCTTGTCAAAAATTCGTGCTGCATCTACTTTTTAAACTCTGGACGCTGCTTTGAACCTAGCACAACTCTACACCCAGAGCAAAATTGATGCCACCAGGTATTATTACTAACAGCGCTACAGTACACTGACTCAGAATATACTGCTGCAGTCGGCCTAACTAGCAACTTTCCATGGCTGTACTATACTCAATTTCTTTCGCAGTTTCTTGGTCCATGTTAAGCAGGGTCTGCAACAGAAAAGTTCAATTCAACACTCAGTGCATACTACGGTGCACTTTATCTGAACAGACAGTGCGGTTTGCAGTATCATGTTTCCTAAAGTCGCACGATAATAAAACAAATTCCCACACTACCACAAACCAACACAGTTTCTTGTCCACGATTTCCTATGGTAACACAGATGCAGGCCCGTCAAAAGCCACAGCGGGGCCCGGGAAAACATTATCGCAGGGTCCCCCCAAACAGTCTCGCGGAGCCCCTCTAGGGAGAAGATTTTTGAATTTTTTCTTTTAAAAATGGCGCATTCTGGTGTACTTTATATTTTTGAGCGGGTCCCCCAAACGTCGCGAGGCCTGGGTAGCTTACCCCCCTTACCCTACCCTCTCGACGGGCCTGCACAGACGTAATCAGGCATCCTCCGTCGGATGGCGTGTTGCAAACGCTAGCGTTTCAAACGGACGGAGCTACTAGCGTCCTTAGAGACGACGTCGGTACATCGCTGGCACAACTGTTCATGTACGGAACTGGTGCGTCTGCGACAGCGAGGACACAGACGTAACGATGTGCGCCTCAGCGTCAGAGCAAAGCAAGCTTCTTTTCTGCCGTCACCGTCTACAAAGTCAACATGTAAGATTAATAAAAAAAACTTGCAAAAATGTCCTACTTTACACGTAGCTTATCTGCAAGGACAGTTTTAAGTTCAAATGAAAGTCGGGTGCACTGAAAAATCCGCAATAATTATGTACGATACTGTAGCAGTGTAAATGAAACGGATAGACACCAAATAGCTATTTCGCTTTATGGATTGGCCATGCAGAACAGTCTTTGATCTGCTATACATGAGTACAGCATACGGTGGCACTTCTGCTGAAGTTTGTCGATACTTTGTACCATACCTAAATGTCTCGAGACTTTCTTACTAACTCATGAATCATGAAGTACAAGTCAGGAACACACATACGCACACAACCTTAGATCTAACCGATGGTCCTAAATATTGCAAAATTCATTCACGATTTTTCGAGTAATCTTGCAGACAAACAAATAGATGCACAGATGACAAAACAACCTCCTTCTTTTGGCAGACATACTCGTAATAAACACAGAACAACAACGAACACAACGACAGTTATATGATGACGACTGAGGCGTTCATTTAATAAAGAGGATGCAACATAGTTGGGGAGCTGACAGGGACCCCCTCTGGGATTAAACCCCATGCATATTTTATTGTACTCCACAGACCGAACTTTAGAAAAATTATATTAACAAGAAAAAGAATTTGGGATACAGGGTGCTTACCAGCCATTTGTAGCTATGACAACAAAAAGCCCTTAGCAACAAATTTAGTGTACCCAGAACTAAAATAATAAATGTCTAAATGTGTCAAATATTATGGCTATAATAAACTGTTCATACACTATTAACTACAAGGAATCCAACGGTGTATTTATCACATAGCAACGGTTGCTATGGAGTGAGATTCTGCATAGCAACGGCCTATTCAGCAGAAATGAACAATACCATGGACACTGTGGTAACCCAGTAACAAAGTTTTCATGATACAATATCACTCGTTACTAACTTTAATCAGCTAAAACGTTACAAAATGTTCAACACAGTGCAAAATGTCTTGAAAATGATGTCCCAGAAAACGGCTGGTAAGCACCCCTATCCCAAATTTTTTCCTGTTACCCGGTAACAATTTTTTCTGAAGTTCAGCCCCTACAGTACAATAAAATATGCATAGGGTTTAATCCAAGAAGAGGTGCATGGTAACCCCTGTCAGATCTCCGACTAAGACATTAGCATACCCTGCACAGGTACACTGCCAGTCGTTGTTAACAGAGCACCATTAGAGTGAGTAGATTCTGTAGCAGTCGGCTCATCTTGACATGTTATTGTTACGGAGGCAGGCTGCAAGATCTCGCACAGAGACGAATGTGCCGAATGATCAGCTGTCTGGAATGTCTGCAATCGGAAACAGATTATTGTCGTTTTTTGTATACTGATAACGCTTCTCGGCTTAATGCTGTTGTGTTAACAGTGGGAAACGTACTTGGTCTGCAAAAATGCTTCCCTGGTAATTCCAATACTTTTGGTGGATACAGCCAAACATAAAATAACTCTGAAAATAAAATAGTTGGTGGTAGTAACTGTAATTGTAAAAACAGCAACAGAAGCAGCAACAACAACAACAGCACACACAGGTAATTCTAGGGACACTTTTCAGTAAATGCAGATGCAAGTTAACATAAAGGTCAATATAAGACTCTGTAGAAAAATATACAGGCATGGTTTCCCGATTACGAGTTAATCACACAAAACAACCTAACCTACACAAAACACCGGAGCTATCTGAGATAAATAACATCACGCATGCAGTGAAAGCACACCGTAAGGTATAAGAAAAGAAAAATGTAGTATTACACGAAGAAGTTCAAAGAGCGGTGATGAACAGGCAATGAAGGCATCGTAACTGCCGGGGTTGTTACTGGATATGACAGTGTAGAAAGCACTGCGGAGCTCAAGTAAAGCTTCAAAGTGTGATGCCAACTTGTCGTTCTTCCAACATTCATGCGGCTCAAACCATCTTTGACGGAACACGCTTGATGAGCCTCACACAACAAACAATGACACACAATTTATACAATGCATTCAGGTTTCAGACTTCAAATTTGAAACTGGACCACAAGATTCTACACTCAGGTCAAACTAACGAGTGAGTAGGTGAGTAGGGTTTAACATCGCACCCGACACAGTATAGATCATTTCGGGGACGGCCTTTTCAGGCAGACTGCACAAAAACACACAGTAATGGAACGGTAAGGTTAAACTTTACAATAAACAGAAAGTTTAACCTTGACAGAAACACAAAACACCAAAACGAGCTTAACCAAAAATTGTAAGAACTCCATTATACGCGTGCATATGTAATTAACACAATGGTAGTTCTAATAATCTTCCCTGTTATCATCCAGACAGTCATCAATGTAACAACGCTGCTGTCTATTGAAGAAAAGGGGAGTCAGTCAGGTCAAAATAGGGAAAAGCAAAGAAACTGCATAACATAACGTAAATGAAAATAATTATTTCAAACAAATTAATGATTACCTATTTACTGTATACTGATAACGCATAGATGTAAAATGCAACAAATATCATTGTGCAATAAGTACACAGAGACCAAACTATGTAGCTCAAATTTCTCAAAATATAGCAAGAAAAACATAGAAAAAAATGCAAAGTTAGTCAAAAGTTGAATTCTTGAAATGTTTTGTGAAAAAGTTGGTGGGTCACAATGGCAACAAGTGGGTGGCCAGTGCCACAACCCTCTGGCCCAACAGATTCGGCCACGTACAAACTGGTTGCTGACTTACAGCGACTGAGTGGATGATACTGACAGGCTTCTTCACAGAGATGCGGCAGAATGGGAGCTAAGACCCGAGTGAGTGAGTCAAGTAGATGGAACTGAACGGATTGAGCCGAGCGTCGAGCTGCATCAGCCCAATGACTGCAGTACATCCTAGTCACACACGAACAAACAATCACTCCACACACTGTACGCAACTGCAATTAAACACACTTCAATTATCATTAACAGATACGCACTATCACTACATTCCATACCACAAAAGAAAACCACGAAAATATGAAAATATGAAATTTATATCACATATTTCACAGATTATCCAGAAATTTCGGTTTATATCCACTCCAGTGACACAATCTACTACTGCATTCCCAAACGCTAAACATATGATATTAATCGATTTATGGTGAAACTATCGATCAGGAATAAATTAGCTATTTGCTACAAAGATAGGCAACACAATGCGGAAAACATGCACAAGGTACCAGCGACAGCTTGCTGCATCAATGTCACAATAACAAAAGTCCAACGCTCTATCATATGATCAAGATAGATTGTCTAACTCAGGACGAAACATCTCCCCAAATGTCGTCAGTAACTTACCGATCTTTAGTAATGTGTGCGTGGAATGCGGAGACCCAGTTGCTGTTAAGCTTGTCGACGAGATTCAAAACTCGCGAGTAATTGTACTCATCATACGCTTCCGTCACCTTCACGTTTGCATTGCATAGCCAATGCAAAAAAAAACATATATTAATTTGTATCATCTGACAATGTTTAGCATTTGTTGAATAATCAAATGTTTTCATGTTAATGACAGACACCCTTTCACGCTAACTTCTCCTGTCCATCAGCCCACATTTAACGTTTACATTATAGATATATAGGCCAGGTGACTGACTGTCTGACAGCACCAATGACTATAAGTCTAGTGGGAAATGAAGCAGATTGTCCGGATGATGGATGTCCCATTGCTTTTACATTCAACTGCATCTGCTGCATTTAATCAATTCAAATAAAAATGGACAACTTTTTGTCAGTTCGGAGGAGTTCAAATGACTAACGAAGATGCACTGTGACATTTTTTTTGGTTTTAATGCACCGGTCACAAGTACACTTACTAACAAGCACAAATTAGGATATTTAAATGTAACAGAACTTACCACATCATATCACCATTGCAATTATTTCTGCATATAGCCATATACATTACAAACCTAATGTCACTGTTAAAACAGGAAAACTGAAAAATAATACAAAAATGGCTTCATTAAGTACCTGTGAGATAAACTTGTGCAGAAGATGTAGTGTGTACTGGTCAACAAGCTGAAGTTCAGAGTATGAGAGAACATTGTCATGTGGTTCAAAGTCATCCAGGTTGCCGATCAGATAGCGCAACGATTTGCGCAGCTGCAGCAACAACATGAGGCAAGTTCTTCATTTTTTATAATAACTAGAGCTGTCAAATTAACGCAATAATTAATGCGTTAATGCATCAATAAATTAACACACGTTAGAAAAATTAATGCACGTACATAAATTTATGTTGATTTACTAAATTCATGAAATAAAAGTTCCAATATTCTGTTAAGCTGTGGTTATTTGACAATCAAATGAATTGAAGTAACTAAACTGTAGTTGCCATTCCATCACTACTCTAAATAAATAAGTATTTTGACGACAGGCTAATAGATTTCTATGCTAGCTATGACGGCAGTTATTGTTAACTATACATTTAAAATGTGTTTCTAACTTTCTACATTCTACAGGTGGGCCCCCAAAACGTCGTGGGACATGGGTAACTTACCCCCTACTCTCCTTTTCGATGGGCCTGGGTGCGTTAATAATGCGTTAATTAATGCATTTAAAAAAATTAACGCAGTGCGTTAATGCATTCAAAAATAATGCTCCAACATCCCACATAAATGCCTCCAACTAAGGTAGGAGGTTAATGCTTTATGTGTGTCCATTTGTCCATCTACTTGTTAAGTTAAAAATTTAAAAGCTGAAAGCAAATTTGTATAATGCCATACAACTAAGAAACCAAGACACTGTACGAATTATGCAAGCTTTCTAAAAAAGTTTTTAAAAATGGGTTGCTAACAAAATTGTCTGAAGGGCTGCCCAGGTGGGATGCAGCCCTAGAAACAACAGATTAACTTTTGATGGTAACCCAGCTACTGATCTGGATCAGGAAAACTGCACTCACCACTTAAAGCTGCCATTCGTATACATAACCACTAAGAAAAAGGTCTTCAGTGGAGATTTAAACTTTTGCTAATGTTGTTATGTTGTAATGCTGTTACCCGAAACAGCCTTTCTCGGCAGTCGTTAAGCAGGGCTGGACCAATGTGAATGCGAGTGTCAAGACCGGAATGTGCCACCCACAAACGCAACACATCCGCACCATAATCTGGGTTCTTCTTCTTGTCCTACATGATATCATGCATGGCCACTGATTCACAAATTAAATTCAACATAAATACTTAGTATCACAACAAAGTGAAAGTATGGGAAAAAGCTCAGCTGAAAAATACCTATACTAAGTAATGTAAGTATACAGCAACATGAGAAAACAAATAACACTGTAAGAACTGCATTTAAATATTAAACAACTCTCATTCTAATGCAAACAGTTATTAAGTTACTACTGTAAGTAAGTAGTCAGCATTTGTAAAGTGCCATGTCAAAACAAAAGTTTGAATCGTAGGCACAAGTGGTAGCAGTTATTATGTGAACATAGCCTTATTCGCTTAAAACCAATTTCATTAATGCTAAAAAAATGACTACAGTCATTAGCATAAGTCGACTTTAGATGCATATTATGCTAACTCATCACTAAACAAACCTATGAACATACAACAAAATGATTCTATGTTATTCTTGTGAGATCAGGTAAAAAATTGTACACGCAATAAATTCAAGCAGATATTACAAGTACCTTTCCGCCGTTGACAACGACATCAGGATCGACAACATTGCCAAGAGACTTGGACATCTTCTTACCATCTTCATCCATCACAAATCCATGCACAACCAGTGACCTGTCCACACAGTCAGCACTAATTCCAAATTACTTATCTAACTGACAAAGTAAACGAACAACAATATTTCAGCTAAAAAGGACCTTGGTAGAGACACATCGGTTGCTCTGGAGGTACAGTGCTGCCACCTTGTAATTACTGATATAAACTATTCTTATCTCACTTAATGCAAAATACACACACACAGTTCTATCTTAAAAACCATCTTTTCATTGATGTATAGATTGTGAAAAAAATTGTTGTCTAATATGTCAAGGCTCAAAACTTTTTGACTGCCCCTCGAACATTGCCTCACATGACCCAGACCTAGTCCGAATCAGCTTTATGTTCAACAAGTTCACAATTCCAACGTCTGCGGCTGCCAAAAATGTATAATAAAAAACGAAGTCAAAATAACAACACAATTTAACTATTGAAAAAAACTTGAATAAAAGACAAGTAGAAGTCACTTGCACCAGTAAAGCGAATGATCATTCAGCAGCAACAAATAAAAGAAACACGAGTTAACAAGTAAGAAGCAAGAAACTGTAGAGACAGAATGATGAGCAGAAGTTATCCATCTGTAGCTACCTGTAAGGTGCTTGATCATTAGAAGCAATGCTTGTGAGGAGAGATGACTGAAACCAGCCTCCAAACTGATCAACTCCTTCCAGGTAAACATCAGCCACCTGATCACAGTCTAGGCAGTTCAACACATTATCACACATGGTAGCACCCCATCTGACACTGTCATAAGCTGGTGTTGAAGCAAAGCCAACATCATGACCAAATAACCAGCCTCCAAACTGATTCATTCCCTCCAGACAAACATTATCCATGCGGTCAGTCTGCAGACTGAACAGTTGAACATTTAGCATAGTTAAAACTAGTGCTCGAATTTACCAGCTATCAAAATCCAAACTACTCGGCTAGCTGAGGTAACGGACATAAAAACATAGACTTACGCATTTGTGCAGCACAGCACAGTGGCTTGAATTAGAGGTGCAGGCTTGCAATAGGTGAGGTAGCGGAGATCAAGAGCTAAGACAGCGAAAGCGAAATAATTTTGGCCGGTACTTGAATCTACTGACAGAAAAAGCAACTCTGACCAAAAGTGGATGGCATTCCAGATAACAGGGAATAATATGGAGAAACCTTATCAAGTGTCTTTTTTTCTTTTACCACTCCATTACTACTCCACCACCAAAGCCACCAGCTTCACTTTCTGTTTATCGGGCTACTTTTTCTGCATCAGACCAAAACTTTCAGCCAATAAATTTTCCAGAAATTACTACAGCAGCCCCTTTTACAAACTAAAACTCCTTTCTGTTTTCCTACTAACAGAGACAAAGTACCATGACTGCTTACACACAAATAAAAGGTTAACACTAAGAAGTGAAACCTGTGAGAACAGTAGCCCATGAAACTCCGCTGTCAAACCAGATGTCTAGAACATCGCTGCCACGGACATATTCTTTGTCAGGATCAGCACCACTCTAACAAATAACGGACAACAGCACTGGAAATACCGAGAACAACATTCAAAATATCCAGGTGTCTATCAAAAATCATATGCATCTAAGACAGCTGTCTATTACCTACTGCACATACTGCACATATTTTCCAATTTTGCTGTGCTGATGCACATACCAGTTTCATACTGTCTGGCACATAATTCCCACACCAGTAAATAAATAAATGTAAATTTATATAGCACATAACGTTAGAATTAACCTCTAATGCGCCAGAAAACAATTAGTTAACCACTGTTTTCCTTCATTGTATTAGTTACATCTTAGATACCTACACGTATTTAATTTTGTCTTTTATACTTTACTTGATCACTGCTGCCCCCATCATAGCAAAGGCGAGAATACATGCAATATGCACACTAATCAACCTAATTAATAACTAATTAATTGCTGCTTTACAAATGAAAAGCATACAAAACAGTTCAAACACACAAACATACAGCAGGAAAAATTCTTTAATTTGAATCTGCCACTATCATAAATAAAACAGCAAATCAAAAGCATTGCATTCGAAAAGCAAAACAAACGACAAACATGCAGGACAGTTCAGAGACTGTGTTACCCGAGTGATGACATCGAGAGGCAAAAGTTTGTCAAGAGGAAGACTCCACCAAGCGTCACTACCTTCACTGGCAAACACTGACTTGAGATGATCAACTGTTGCCCTGCACACAAAACAAACACCAGCTACACCCACATGTTGCTGTTGTTATCTTTGTTCAGACTCACAGGTTGAAATAGTAATTAATAAATTGTAATAATTCACCAAAATACAATGCAGCAACACCTTACTGCAGAAACGTCACAATAGCAATGACATCATGCATAGCGAGTCATTGATGTGTGCAAACAGACAGACAGACAGACAGACAGACATACAGACAGAAAAAAGCAACTACTTAATCTCCGCCAGTTCATTACATTCACCTTGGTGGAGATAATCAGTAAATGAAAGTTGTATTTTGATAAATTATTACAATGTATGTGTTGCTGGTGTTTTTGTTTTAATAAGCATCCCATGCTATACGATGCTAAATGAAGTCATTACTGCATACTCTAAATCACAGCAAATACACAAAAGTTATAATCATTTTGCCATTGAATCAACAAAAAATAATGCAGCACAATAGTTCTCTTTAATCTCTTAAAGACTTACCAGCGTGTTAATGTTCAAAAGTACACTGATTTTCCCTTCATTTCTAGACTTATAATATATAAAAATATTGAAAAATACTGAACAAAAATCCAATAACCTTGATATTAGAGGACGTCTAGAGTTGACTTCATAAAAGACGGGGAGCGGGACTCCCCAGACCCGCTGCCGTGATATGCACCAGTAATTTCTTCGTTCTAACTGAGACAACATTCCAGCACTAGAAGCCCTTGGCACAATGTTCACCTTTTCCAAACAATCCTTCAGTGCAAAACAACAGCAAGAAATGATAAAAGCATAAAATACTTATTACTAAATTAATTCCACAATGCAAGTATACAGGATGGGCCAAAAAATGGCACCATTTTTTTGTACGCCTTATAACTTAATCAAATCTTAACCAATTTTCGGAATTTTTTAACTGTCAGAATCAGAAAAAAATTTGTAATATTGCCAATACTATATTGCTATTACTATAAATCCCACCACATCTCAAGCGTGTTGCTACACTACTTTGTGTCTTACATAAATACACCACGACACGGCATTCAGCCTTCAAGTCCTAAACCTGCTTTTTAAAACATTCTGCTTACTTGTATTTTTTATTTGCCTCTGCCTAGCGACATCATCACTGACATAATTGACATTTGGTTAATATCTTTAGAAAGTTTTATTTGTTTAAACTTATAAAGAATTTTGTGACTATGAGAGCGGGGCAAACTATTGCAGTATTTCGCTGATCGCGCCATTGGTCAGTGGCGTCGCCAGCCTGAGTGCGTCGTCCAGCAGCAAAGTGGACATATATCAATGGAAAAACTGCAGAATGTGACAGTTGACTTTAAACAATAATTGAGACATAATTGAGACATTATACACGTTGTTTCCTGTTGTTAATTTCTTAAAATGTGCTGTTTAAGACACTGGCATTTCACAAGGTAGTGTAGCGACACACTTCAGATGTAATGGGATTTATAGTGACACTCTTATTACAAATTTTCTCCTGATTCTGACAGTGAATAAATTTTGAAAATCGGTTAATATTCGGTGAAGTTATAAAACGTACAAAAAATGGTGCCAGCTTTTTGGCCCACCCTGTAGATAAATAGGACATGATACATGTTTCTCTGACATGATACAATAGAAAGATAGTGAATACTGCAACAAGAGAAATGCTAAGTGACATATCTAGCTCAAATTATAAAGCCATAAGAAAAAAAGCTGGTGACAAAATAGACTGTCATAAGCCCACCAGAAGACACAAAAAACAATGTAACAATCTTTACGTAATTCAGAAAAGGCATTATTAAGCTATCACCAAGTACAACAAGTGAAACTTTCCAATGGCAATCAATGCATACAGCGTGCGGCAAAAAAAGTAGCCCCCTAAAGTTTTTCGCTGTTTTCTCAGCAATCGTTTGAGATTTTAATGTGAAATTTGACAGCTTGATTCAGTAAAACCTTTTACAACTAACTGCCAAGTAAAATGTGATTCTGTTAAAAAATGACAAAGTTATAGACTTTTTAACATGGCCGCTTACCAATTTTTCAGCATTAAAAAATGTTCACGCTAAAAATGCTATTTAATTATCAAAAACCGTTCCTGCCGATGACGTCACAGAGACGCTTTGATAAGCAGTAATTTATTTTGTTTATAAATTATTACGTAATTATCATTCTTTTAAAGCAAGCGCCGGCTGCCCACCGAGTTCATCTTCCAGCAAGACGGCACGCCAGCACACACAGCGCAAGGAACGGGCTGTGGGCCAACTGTCCAGATTTCATCACAAAAGACCAGTGGCCTCCGAATTTGCCAAATATAAACCCAATGGATTATCGCGTGCGGGGTGCAATGTTGGAGGCCTACTCCAAGCTAAAACAAAGCTGAAAACAATTGCCAAAGTCAAGGAAGCGCTTCAGGTTATCTGGGGCAACCTGCCACAAGGACCGATCGACAAAGCTGTGAAAGACTTATAAAAGTAAGTGAATGAAGTGTTGGTGCTTGGAGCTGGCGGTGGACACTTCGAACATTTACACTGACAATAAAATTCTGGCCTCTGATCATTAGTTAACTGTTTTTTTTCAACAATGTCATTGCATTGGTGTAGTAGCCTGAACATTTTTTAATGCTGAATAATCGGTAGGCGGTCATGTTAAGAAGTCTATAATTTTGTCATTTTTCAACAGAATCAACTTTTGTTTAGCGATTAGATGTAGAAGGTTTAAGCGGTAAAATATGACATTAAAATTTCTAATGGTTGCTGTGAAAACTGCGAAAAACTTTAGCGGCTACTTTTTTTAGCCGCACCCTGTAAATGCAATGTAATGCATTTAATGCATCTGAAATGGACTTGAAATAATGTGAAACGAAACAGAAATTCAAAACGAAACTAGACCAACCAACGCCCGATGTTTCAGCTTCATTGTGTTGACAAACCATTGCTGACTGGCACGCGTTATCAACGGTTGTTTGGTACGCCAGTCATGCGGGTAACTATGAATGACCGTTTCCCGATTTAAAACATCCGCCGACATTGCATCCAACACTTTGCACACATAAAAGCTGCATATATTAACATATACACTGTGTTTCAAAAAAACGGGCACCCTTTTTATTTCTTTCATAATTCACTCAAATGATGATCAATTTACACGAAATTTTTACCAGATGTAGCTGAAGAAATGCTAATTCAAAATATATGGACAAAATATGGCTGTTAGTTAAATATTCTTTGCTAGTTGTGATGTAATGCTGACGTCATA
>Ga0209671_1002789_pt1 | contig 16331 bp, 7 predicted proteins | sample WorMetHERISLAND2_2_FD_187401 | JGI IMG/M metagenome (GOLD analysis project Ga0209671, IMG submission 187401) | Marine gutless worms symbiont microbial communities from Max Planck institute for Marine Microbiology, Germany - Olavius geniculatus... | ecosystem: Host-associated > Annelida >...
ATATATAACACGCGTGAGACCATGCCAAAATCTCTGCAACACTTCTAGGGCATTTTTATTCCACACGCAACCACAGCGGTAAAAATACCAAAAAAACTACACAGAAATCCCTCACTTCAGAAACAGGTTTTTTACGCCACCGGGACTGAACACGCTCTAAGCCTAAACCCCCTCCATTCTGCGAAGGCTATTTAACTAAGTCGTCTGAATGCAGACATATACCATGCAGAAATTAAATCACAACACAACTGAACTGACGTGGTTTAGTTTACTTTCTGATGAACTAACCAATGGGCAAGTGACGGTGGCTTACGTGACTACGCTCACGTACGCGTCAACCAATGACCAACAGGTTCGTCCTGCTTGCCCATTGATCAGTTCGTCCAAAACTAAACCGTGTCAGTTCAGTTCAGTTACGTCGCTCTGTACGCGCCTTAACAGCGTAGAAATAAACCGAGAAGGGGCGACGACGAGCCAGCGTGACCAGTTCTTATTGAAACTCCGCCCGCGCGAGGAACGAATAGTGTTGGGAAAAAAGTCCGAGCGCAGCAGGTGCCCGCCCGCCCGACCGCGGTTAGAAGAATGCAGCCTTGGCCTCGTGTTCTAGGTCGACCTGCGACGCCCTGGCTGAGACCACGAGGATCTTCTGCTGAGGTTCCGGCACGCTGATGACGCGGACCGTGTTCGTATACCCACTGCCAGCCCGCCAACCCGTGACCACCACAACCAGCGATCCTGCTGGCAGGATGTTGTACCGGTGACCGACCTACCACAGCATAAAACGTAAAACAACAGTCCCTCACGAGCCATATGATCCCACAGGGCAGCGCCATCTCCGTCCGTTCTCCTAAGTCTCAGCCAGACACCAGTTTACACTGCTAGATCGCGGATATGGGGCTAGTGGATCGCGCGGTGTGACTGTTTACGCCGCAGCTTTCGCTGGTACTTATTGCGCCTACCCACGGAGGAATGGCCAGGCTGAGTTGACCTGTGCGACTGGTTACATACCGAGATGGTTCATCCATCTGCTCAGTCTGCTGGCGGTCACCCATCCAAGTACTAACCGGGCCCGGCGTTTATTAACTTAGTTGATGCAAACAACGACGTTAAAGCCAAACTGCCATCTGCTATAGCACAGCGTTCAACTGTTTTGTCTTGTTATCTATTTATCGCATTTTGTGCTGCCTTCTGTCGATTGACTAACATGCTACAGAATGCGCTTTAAAATGCCCTTTAACGTACAGTCGGTGTTCAACTCAAAAGCTCAAAAGAAAACATGTCTAGCTAAAAGATTTGACTTGTACCACTAAAGAAATGATCAACGATTTGTTCCGGTCTTAAACTAAACCCGTGCGACTCATCTGTCTACGGCTGTCTTTCAGTAATATATTAACTAACTGTTCAGTCAGTGAAGTCATTGATTTTATGCCCGCAATTCATTGGCCGAACAGAGGCTCCGACAAGAAAACAAAAAAAGTGTAACATTTTTTTGCCCACAGGGGGAATTTATTATGCAGTGTTGGTGACATTTAAAAATTTACTTGATGCAGTACGACATTATCTGGCCTTAAGGGGATTTTACGCCGTATTGTAAAACCTGAAATTCAAGACTTCACTTACTGTGCTAGTTATGCTAAATGCTAAAATAATGCGATTTGGTGCAAAATTTTTACTTAGTCTATCTCAAGCTATTTTTGGCGCAATTCACTCTTGTAATGTGCGTCGCAGTCCGAAATCGCGAAAAATTCACTATAACTCCTTAAACTTGATGCAAAGTTCTGAAGGCGTCCGAATACGAAAAGTTGTATCTCAAACCAAATAATACACTTGTGAACTTGTTACAACACATTTACTGTAAGTTTTTTGTACACTAATATCAGTAAATGTATGCAAATGCCTCACGTTTTCTACCGAACAGGGCTTAACTGTACGTCACTACAACATAACTCCTTTTAACAGTAGCCTACTGCTATGCATCCGCGAACTACGTTGCTTTCGATGTATTTTCCAGTCCTGCGTTTTCTATTCCCACGTTTTCAGTCGCCCCGCTTTAACAATAAACAGTTTACTACGTACCAAAGGCGTCATTTGTGGGAGGGGGCTAAAAGGGTTTACAGACCTCCTCAGGAATTTATGATTTTAACTTTGTCGCTGTAAATCCTACCTTTGAAACAGTGTTACTGCTGCAAGAAGTACAAGAACAATACGTTACGTAGACTGAGACCTCCCCAGATTACTTAGAGCCCCCCCCCCGCCAATGATTTACTGAAATGGCGCCACTGGCACGTACCTCCATGGCGTGGTTAATGCGCTGATCCATGTCTTCAGTCCAGTCGGCGTTGCGGTCGCCGGCGAACTGAATGGGAAAGACTCCACGGTATAGATGCAGCTGGCGGGCAGTGCGAGGCTCCCGTGTCACGGCTAGGATCGGACAACGAGGTCTGTAGGCGGCCATCAGCATGGCAGACCGACCTGTAGCAGCAGAAATTTATTAAGTCCCCGCAAGCAAATAAACGTATGTTAGGTAGCCGAAAGTTTGACGAAAATTAGCTATATTTAATCAGCTGAATCTACAAAAATACTTGAATAACTGGGCAGGCTAGGCCTACAATATTTATCGTCAATACGTTTAAAACTTCAGAAAAAAATTAATGCGACAAGACATAAACATTTTAGCTCAATGAAACTTTCACGAAACTTTCAGCAAAATTACATGTATTAACAATGCTTTTTTTTTCAAAAAAGCCGAAATATCTCTAGGTCTACCTGTGGTGGTGGCGGTGATGATGCCGGTAGCAAGGCAGTTGACTGAAGCCTCGACGGCGGCCAGTGCAGCCGTGTGCGTAATGTCGGTCGGTCGCGGGGTCAGAATGCGTAGCTCCTCGAACAACTGCTTGTGGTAGATCGCTGACTCCGCCTCCCGCGCTATCTTATGCATCGTCTCCACCGCCTGTGTCAGTAATAGAGTGTTTACACGATCGAGCAAACATCGAGCAGCTAGCTCGACGTTCTATGGTAATTAGCATGCTAATTAAATTAGCATGCTAATTACCATAGAACGTCGAGCTATAGCTGCTCGATGTTTGCTCGATCGTGTAATTTTAGGAGGGCGGGCGGGTTGTAATTGGAAGGCCCATATAACACGTGATCAGCTGTGGGCTAAGAGCCTAAGCCTAGGCCTACATTTGAGCCAGGGGGCGGGGTTCCATTAGCTTGCTTGATGCAGCTCGACGTTTGCCCGATGTTTGCTCGATGTTTGCTCGATTTTCACAGAGGAAAAGCAAAGCCTTCTATCCCTCCAAATCTGGAGTCGATTTGGGCGCAAGTCCCCCCATTTTCAAGCTCAAGTCCCCCTTCCCCTTTCGGGCTCATCGTTAAGGGTGTAGATTGCCCAGTGAAAAATAGGGGCAGCTTTAATCTCCCCTCTATTTTTCACCGGGCACAACATGCGTCCTCCAGGTACAAGGATAGAAGCCACTGCTTTTGCGGCAAAAGTAATGGCCCGATACTTGCTATAGGGCCTAGCGCTTTTTACGTGAGTCAGACTGATGACCAGAAGCGCTTTACAATCTCAAAAGTGGCAGCTGATTGGCATGAGCTAATGATACCGCAGCGCACTATGCGGCCATCCATTGCCCGCGTCAGCGAACAATTGGACCCGCGGTTTGCAGCTGGCAAGACATACTACCTCCCCAATCAGCCACACTAAGCCTTCACCCCGTAGCCCGTAAGCTATATACTACTCATTTTCCCTTGTTCAAGGTTGCTTGCAAATGGCCCGCGGTGAGAACCTGAATGTTACGAGTCGACAACAAACACCAGCCTACGTGGAGCTACACAACAAAATCAACAATAAAATTTAAGCAAAAAAAAACAATTTGACACAGATCAGCATGACCCTAAAATCTTTGAGGCTCCATATCTCTACACCAGCGACGGACAGACGTGCGATTCTATCTGAACATCTACAGACAAGATGCCCAGCTGTCACTAGGGTGAACTAACCATACTGCCTACATCCAAAGACCAGCGATCACGGTGAGAAAAAAGTTTCCTCAGAGGTGACTACAGTTATATACGCGCTATGTTAACGCTGCTATCGAATGCTACAATCAACGCTACAATAAGACTTGCCGACAATTGTTTCAGCACTGTACCATTCGGCATTCGCACATTGTGCCTTCAACAATTGCAGCACTCACAGATGATAGTCCACTGATGGATGCTGCAGGCAGCAACTTTTCGTTAAAAATTGTGGTCAAACCGCTGCAGACAGAGGCATGGTTACTTCCTACTGACAGCTTATATCGCCCTATCAAACGGTACCGTCGTCGAACACCTACGTTGTACCGTTTAGCCACAGTAAATGCGTTACAGACAGACAGACGGACGACAAACGACAGCTTGTGACAACGGCACGATCGGCCAAAAATCACAGTCACACGTGAGCGATGACGAGACCAAAATGGTTACAGTTCAAAGACAAGGTTAATGCTTTAAACATTGAAAAGAAAAGGCAACAAGCAAAACGAGCACAAAGGCAACAAGCAAAACGAGCACAAACAAAAACTTACACGAAATACAAACTGTCCCAGTAATTGCAACAATCATCATAATTATTATGTATTTTTGTAACCGTACCTCGAGGGGATATTTGCCCTTGGCAGTCTCTCCGCTGAGCATCACGCAGTCAGCGCCGTCAAGGATGGCGTTGGCTACGTCCGAAGACTCGGCACGTGTCGGCCTTGGCTTCTTAATCATACTCTCCAGCATCTGAGTGGCGCAAACGATTGGCTTCCCGGCCCTGTTACAGCGCCCAATCATCATCTTCTGGGCCAGGAAGATCTTCTCGGTGGGTATTTCGATGCCGAGGTCTCCGCGGGCCACCATAACGCCGTCCGTCGCTTCCAGAATCTCGTCGAAGCGTTTGACGCCCTCGTGGTTCTCGATCTTCGAGATAATCTTGATGTGCCGGCCTTTGTCACCCAGCACCTGCCATCATATTCGATAAATGAATAAATTAACTAACTTATTTATTTATTCATTCATTAATCACCACTCTATTATTAACACAAACAGCTAGAAATGTCTTCAGAGCGACGTAACTGAACTAAACTGAATGACACGGTTTAGTTTTTGACAAACTGAGCCCATTGGTCATTGGTTGAAGCGTACATGCCCGTAGTCACGTAGACACGGACGTTGTTAGATGGTGCTTACTGCATTACATTACTGTTTGCCCATTGGCTAGTTGGTCAAAAACTAATAACCAACGACAGTTGAGTTCAGTTCAGATCATTTATACCCCGTCTACACGATCAAGCTGGCTCGACGAGCTGGTTAGACAAGCTGGCTATATGTTAGCTGGACGAGCCAGCTCGATGTTTGCTCGATGTTTGCTGGATGTCTGCTTGACGTTTGCTCCAAATTGCTCAATGTCTGCTCGATGTTTGCTCGATCGTGTAAACTGGGTATTATGCATGCTTCATTTTTGCTCGATGTTTGCTGGACGTTTGCTGGAGGTTTGCTCGATGTCTGCTCGATCATGTAAACGGGGTATTACGTCGACGTCGCTCTGTACGCGCCTTTAGTCATCCTATCTCTATATAATGTCTGGAGTGTTATAAGTGCCCACAATCTCACTCCACTCAAGCGATAGCGTCTCTCGTTTGTATATCACACGTGCGTTCTTCTAGCTTTCGTCGATCACGGCCATGAAATAAGAACGTTACAACACGTTTTTTTCAGTGAAAGTAAAAATATAAATACAGATAATGGTTATGCCAATACTAAAGCTATGATGTAATTAGGCCTACTACTATAGGCCTACGTCGTTTTTTAATATTCACAGGACTGTACAAAACTTGCTTGGGCTGTTTTATTATAGTTCGAAATTAGATTATGCTGTAAAAAGGTGATGTAAACACAACTTTTTGAAGACGAAAACCAAAACCATCTTTTGGACTTCGAGGTGCCTCGAGTTACTGTGTGATGATTTGGCCTGGCGCCTTTACCACTGTTTGATGGAATCTTTGCGTGTTTAGTAGCAATTTGCGATTTCCCACTTTCCTTCATACGCATTTTTATTTGATTTGCAGGCTTGCCGTGGATATGAAATTTGCCATCCATATCCATATCTATATCCACAGATTTTCCGTGGATATCCAGGATATATCTACGGATATATCCATATCCACAGACGCCTATCGTGCGTACATATAGCCACTATTTTCGCGAAATACAGCAGTGCCAGAGCGTCCATTCCCCCAGGCATTTCGTTTGTGAAACTGTTAAAAATGAATAAAAGTAAAAAATTAAACACATTTGCATTGAAATATGATTTTAGAAAAGTATTTCCCGGCTGTCATGAAAACCTACCCTAATTATTTTATTGTCCTTGCTATAGCCGACCGATAGGTTGAGCTTTGGGTACGATATGTCGTCTCTCAGTCGTCTCTTTAACCGTAACAAATGTATTGTGGCTAAACAGTACGTCGTTGGATAGGGCGATAACGACTACCTATAAGCTGTTGAAAGTAACCATGTCTCTATCTGAAGCTTTTTGGCCGCAATTTGGAATGCAGTGCTTCTGCCTGCAGCCGTCACTTGCGTGAGCCAAATTACCGTATCTTATCCTAGCACTGATTTTAGCGTCCAGTATAGCAACGTCACCAGATCTGTATAGAACTGCAGTCACCCTGGAAAATCGCTATCTTTCGGCAACCGGAAGTCAGACACTGGCCTTCAGATATAGGCGGTACGGTCGGCCAATCGCAGCAACAGCTGGATATTGTGCGACAGCACAATATCCATGGATATATCCATATGATGGCTGATGTCTGATATCCACACATGGATATATCCACAGATATATCTGTGGATATCCATATCCACGGCAAGCCTGTTGATTTGGCAGTATATAAATGCAACATACAGCCTATAAAAGAGGATTTCGCAAACCTCTCTGATGGTACGCACACCATCTCCGCTGCGGATGAACGAAGCAAAGATCATATCAACACCGTTCTCGACACCGAACAGCAGATCTCTCTTGTCCTGTTCCGACACGGCTGGCAGGTCCACTGGCGTACCGGGCAGATTGCAGCCTTTCTTGCTACTTAGCAGACCGCCGTTCTCAACCGTACACTTCAAGAAGTCCGGTCCCTTCTCGTCAACCTGTAGCGCTATTAGACCGTCGTCCACGTAGATGTACTTGCCAACGTCCACCACCTGAAAACAAACCAAAACAAAAAAAGTCCAGCTGTCGCTAAGGAAAACGCGCAACAGCCTATATACAGTTCCTGTTGCAGTACTGGCATTCAACGTCATCCAAGGTCGATGATTTTCATCTCATCTGATAAGGACGTATGCGATTTTCTACTATAGTGATCAACAGCAACCTAGACCCTATCTCGCACCGTTTAGCCACAGTACATCCGTTACACACAGACAGACGTACGGACACACGATAACCCGTGCCATAGACACTATAGGCCTAAAATACAAGCTCAGCTATCGCTTGGCAAACAGAGCCGCATCTTCTAGCTTTCGTCTAATCATCCCACTATTCGCTGAAATTGGTAAACTTCGTTAGGTTTAGTTATACGTTACATATGAGATTTTTAGCCAAAAAATCATGGCAGACAGAGGAACGGACAGACAGACAACTTGTGGTAGCAATATTGCACTTTGCAGATCGCAGTATATGTGCATAGCGCTGATAAAAGATAAAGGTCTGACACAAAGTTACTGTCATATTATACGTTTGGCCACGCTTGGATGCACCCGTGAAGTTATTGGGCAGTCTTGTCACTCAAAACACAATAAAAGATTCAGATTAAGGCAGCAAGACTAAAAGCGTATACAAAGCGACAGATATTAAAACAAGAAATCTGAGCTAATGCTCGTGAGACGCGTCAGAGCGCATAGCAGTTCCTAATCACAAGTAATTTTGGTCTATGTCCATCCATTTAGTCTCAGTTCACTATTCTGCAGCCAAAAATCGCAAAAATTCACTAAAACCGGCCTTGTTAAACGTAGAAGATTAGGACCTAGACAGCTAAAATATACGTTCAATGCTAAAAATTTCATACGCAGGTTGTCTTAGTCTATCTCAAGCCATTTTGGGCGCAATTCACTCTTGTAATGAGCGTCGCAGTCCAAAATCGCGAAAAATTTACTAAAACTCCTTATTTTTTTTGAGGGGGGGGGCTCAAAAACATTCAAAGTCATCGACCTTGACATTCCTAAGAAGCTCGTCAGCAGTGCTTGTTATGATAAGCAGCATGTCTGTGCCTATCTGCAACCATTTTCACGGCAGACGAGCCAATAGCGGTAAAATAACGTCTTTTTAGGGTGGGTGCCCCTCTTTCGCTTCCTCGTTTGTGGGGACCCCCTAAATCCAGCAGCGTGAAAATTTGTCATAAAATACTAGAGACCTTAGGCTACCATACGATGAAAACCAGAAGTCTCTATCTTACCTGGTCTTAAAACGGTACCGGGACGTGACGGACACCAAGACAGACACCAAGACAGAATTACCATAGCTAATACGCACGTAAAAAAACTAAACTGAACGGAAATCTTAAAAACTAAAATCAAATAAACCGAAACAATAGAACTATATGATTTCATTTAGACCCCGTTTACACGATCGAGCAAACATAGAGCAGACAAAGAGCAAACGTCGAGCAAACGTCCAGCAAACATCGAGCAGACATCGAGCAAACATCGAGCCACCTCGTCGAGCCAGCTTGATCGTGTAAACGGGGTATTAATTTCATTTTGGCTCAATTCATTTTGTTCACTTTGTATGCGTCTTTAGTTTATCACAGTTGTGACTAAGAAATATACTAATATACGCCGGCGCAGTTCAGCTCAGATCAGTTCTGTCACTTTGTACACGCCTTAATAGCTAGCGCACCGTGACGATGTTTTTATAGTCGAAATAATAATGACTATGAGTTAGTTAGGACTAGAGGAATAGAGTCAGTCGTCGGACGGACCTTGATGATGTTTTTGTAGTCGACCCAGAGCCAGTTTTCGTCGCAGATCTCCTTGTATTGGTCGTTGATGGTCACCATAATCTTGTCCCCAGCTTTCAGTTCGACCTCTGCGTTGACGCCGGCTTTCATGACGCCCGTCCGGATCTCGGGTCCTTTCGTGTCCAGAGCGATGCCGATGGGCTGTCCGACGTTGGCTGCCGCCTTGCGTACGTTGTTGATCGTTTCCAGATGGTACTCGTGCGAACCGTGGGAGAAATTCATCCGCGCGATGTTCAGACCTGCCGCAAAGCAGTAAAGGTAAATGGCGTCATTGTGGCTAAACGGTACGTAAGACATTAAAAATTTTTCACATGAATAATTAGCCACAGGTGTTAAACTCAGCCATCTACTCCAAGGGGAACATTTTCAAATTGGGGGTTGAATGAAGGGGGTAGGAAAAATGTGTGTTTTTAACGGAAAACTGGCCATATAGAAGGGGGTAGACGGGATGCTCATCTCCCTTTTTATGACCGTTGAGAACGTAGGTGGATAGACCACTTGAGTCCGTGACGCATGGCCAGTGCGACACCACTTGACCGGTACCAAATTATACTGCTTGGTGAGGCACATGCGTGTGAACAGCTTGCCCAGGGTTGTTAATTGTCAGTGGTAAAATAACGTCTTTTTAGGGTGGGAGTCGAGAGTCGAACCAGCAACCTCGAGGTCACCAGTCCGACGCACTATTAAGCCACACGCGAAACAGTGGCACGACAGTAATTGGATAGGCGGAGTATTTTCATTTCGGGGGCATAAACCTTCGGAAACTTTAGGCCAACGTTACTATATGGCGCAATGAAAAAGCGGCTTTCCAACGACCTTAAATGCTTAAACTTAAATGACCTTGATATGCCATTTGCACCTCTTTGCCTACGCCACTGTTTTAGAAGACATTTAGGTCCTACAAATCAATACCATAGTCAGTCTGAACTGTCGTCAAACAATGCAGAATTTCAGGCTAAACACCCATCTGAAGTAAAATATAGGGTCAAAATTAAAGCTTTGAGCACCCATATTTTTTTCTGACAAAAATTTGCAGTGTCTGTCAAAAATAATTGCAACTTTTTGTTGCACTTACCTTCTTTAACTCACGACGCTGCATGCTTATCTTGGAAGAGCTGCTTACGCTAGTAGCCTACTGTTTGAAAACGGTGTTTGAAGAAATGACATTCGGATCCTACTGATCAATACTACATGACACTGTAATTTACACAATCAGTCAGAATCGTATCGTATACCGGCGTGGATCATTTTCTCGAGCATTTCGACGCTGCGACAGGCCGGACCGATGGTGCATATGATGGCCGACATGCGGTGACTCTGCGGCGGCGAATCGATGTCCAGCTCGCACAGTGACTCCAGGTGGGTGCCGGCGAACGCCGACGCCAACTGCTGGACGTACGAACCCTCCGAGATGAAAGTGACCCCGCTAGACCAGCTCGGAACGGTCAGCAGCATGCCGCTCGCACCGCCGGTGATCGCCGGAGGGCTGGACGGGTGACCTCGACCGGCTCCGGCCAGAGCCCCCGCAGAACCGCTCGGACCCAACATCTGCGCCATAGTTTCGATGCTTTCCGTGAATGATCTTCACCCGATCTCAATGTCAAACACCGCTATACAGCACCAGGCTACGCACGCTGCTTCTGCTGCTGCTAATGCTGCGATCTCCACCGGGGAGCGAACAATTCTCCAAAAAACCCGCCGCCTTGCCGGCCACGCTCGTCGGTCGGTCGCCGCGATTACCCCGGTTTCTATCCGGCGATTAATTTCGAACGGGTTAAAAACCCAAGGCCTGCGTACGCTCTCTTCCGTTCGTTCAGCGAGCAGCAGCGCAGCAGCTGGCGCAGCAGCAGCAGCAACAGCAGCAGCAGCAGCTACCCCGCATACACAGGCAGCCTATAGCAAGCCACTAGGTCTGTCTGTCTGTCTGTCGCTAGTTTGAGACGCAAAAATAGCCGCCGCAGCAGCACGCGCCGCAGCTACAGCAACTCTGCGGCTGCAGCAGCAGGCGGAGGTCTGCGGTGCCATGACGACGCGCGGACTCGAAATCCGCAGCAGTTCTAGCCTATAACCAATTCACCTACGACGCCAACGCGACTCAATTCAACTCAACTGCTCAGCCAGGCTGGCTAGCAAACAACGCATGGTCTGAGCTCAGCAGCGTGACGTCACAATGCTAGTGACGTCATAGCACTGTCGCTCAGTCACGATAGTTGAGTTCAGTTGAGTTGTGTCGTAGGTGTCAATTGACCATTATAGTTTAGCGGGATTTGCGGACGGTTGGTTCTCTGACCGTATTAAATATAATAACTCCACAAGACTTTAGTTTAGACTTTAGGTCAGTCCGGGGCGGACTGAAAATAGGTTTTTCCCCGACAAGATTGGCAGTTGTCCAGGGTCGTCATTGATACCTGAATCAAATCTTATCAAACGGATATTTTTTTATTTAGACAAAATGCCTGGACACACTGCCCAAAGTATACTACTGGAAAGTAGCTAGTAGCTGAACGATACTAAATTCCACTTAGTATGTGGCGACAATAAACACTGACAAATATGAATTGTAATCACAACAAAAACTTATCGTCTGCTACAAAAGGTCAGAGGTCAACGTCAGAAACATAGATAAGCATTCGAAAATAAAATATACGTTGCTCAAAAACTTGTCAAGTTGCCATGAGTGACAAGTACGTAGAAAACCTAATTTTCATTCTCGACCCTTAACGATTTCTTAGAGTGAATACAGTCCTATAGACGCTATGGTGACGCTGCTATATCGAGCGCCACAATGAACGCTAGAATATAATACGGTGGATTGGGGTTCGTGGGGTGAGTGCATTTAAAATTACGGCCAAACCGTGATTACTATTGACGGCCTATCGGAATTATTTTGTCATTGTCTGGTCTTAGAACAGCAATCAGCGCCGACCACTGGTAAAATCACGTAAAGTGTAAGATAGGACATAAACATCTAACAGGCATATTAATCAATCATAGACTGTCAGTTTGTAGTAGGCCTACCATAGCATAGGCTTACCTCTTCCATGTTTGTGGAAACTCGAATGACGTGTCGCCGTCATGCGAATGTCAACAATGTTTAATGCTAAGACAATACGCTAGGCTTACCTCACTTGCTGATGATAGGGCTACTGCAGAACTGGAAGTGAACAGCTAACAATCACCTACTTATCTGGACTGCATCTGATTATAATGATGATGATGATGATGCTAAAAAGAAATGATAAGCAACTGTCTGCCGACAGATAAACCGTCTCAACGTATAATCTGGTCAACTCAGCCTTTCATCCCTCGTGGGTAGGCAAATCAACTGCCGGCCTCTCTGGCTGCGGTTAAGGCGGGACGCGTTCACATGACTGTGTCGGTTGACACCGTGACAATTAAGCTGCAGCTAACACGATTGAAGAAGCATGTAGGCCTACATCGCTCTTTAACTTTTACAGCGCGAACTGGAGGTCATCTGCGGAATTTCGGATTGTCAACTCAACGGATCAAAATTTTACAGTCCTAAGCACCGCCCATGCAGCACTGCGAACTAGGCTACCATGGCAACCGCGGTGGTTGTAGCCTACCCGGTATTGGTTTCGCCTCAGTCTGATCTGCAGATATTTGCACGAACAAGCAACAACGTGCAAATGTCATACGGTGCAGTACCTGGTAACACTGCATGACTACACATGAAGAACGGTGGCGTGGCGATTTAAAAAACACCCATTCATGTCCAAGGCTGTTTGGGTTTATTCTGGTGATGGGTGATTATAAGAATTTCGATACGATATCGATAAGATATTGAGTAAGTAAGTAAGTAAATAAATCAGTAAATCTTTTATTGCATAAAACAACCGTAAATGCCAAAAATAAAATATAAACATCTATAATGGGCTTCAACAATGTAAACAGACAATGGTTAACGAAGCTATCGCATTCGGTTTGGGTTTTTATAGGCCTACTCGTAAGAGCTAGGGGCGTTCAATAAGTTCCAGGACTATGTCCTTAATACAACTGCAGTAAATCGCACATTTCTGACAATTATGTTACTTTTCAACATATTCTCCCTGCAGTTCACTGAAATGTTCCCAGTGTTCTACAAGTCGACTGGAACCCATAGCGTTAAGTTTTTTTATTGGCACCTGTAGAACACACTTAAGATTTGGTATGGTCACATTAATAGCGTTATTACAATTGTTTTTTTTCGATCCTGGCAGTGAAAGAATGATTAAAAATCGGTAAATATTTGGTGAAGTTATAAAGCGTACAAAAATGGTGCCAGTTTTTTTTTGGCCCACCCTGTACTTTTTATAATAAGCCACTGGCAGTTTGCCCACACGTGTCGGTGCTATTGCAATCGGTTCTTTATCTGCTTCAGTCTGAATGGAATTATCATTGAAGTGTCTTGAAATGATCGACTCAACATGACAAAAGACAGAAAAGAGTGACGACAGCATGTCGAGACGATGTGAATGCTGAGAAAGGGTGCGTCTGTTTGGTATGCCATTGCCTAGTACTGTGCGACGTGTTAGCCATGACATTGTAAATCATAAGCAAAAATAAATAGTACGAAAAATGTCACAAAATCAATCAGAAATTATTGTCACAACATCACTGCGGGTTGGCGCTAACAGATAAAGAATTAGGCCAAACACAAAATTAAAAAAAGTTAACGGTTTGCTTGTTAGCATTTATGGGAAACCTGTCACAGAGCTATTTTAGTATAGATTACTGCCATCATCGAATCACACATTTCGTTACCCGACACACTAACACTCAAAATAGTGATCGGTATAGCCTACTTTGCTCCTCTTATTGTTTCCAGGATCTAGTGCAAGTACAACTTTTTCAAATTTGGGGTTGAATGAAATGGGAAAAAATGTGCGTTTTTAACGAAAAACTGGCCATATCTCGGAAACGTTAGGAGATAGGCCTACGGCCAAGGTTAGGCCTACTATTAAGGCCTAATCAATGATTAGGCCCTAATAGTAATTTGAAAGGGCGTATGCTACTTTCTATTAGTGATTAGTAATCATTAATAGGAAGTGGTATACGCCCTTTCAAGTTACATGAAAATTATATTATCGACCTTGGATGAACTTGAAGGTCACTGATAATCAGTACGATCGGCTATCGTAGCGACAGCTGGGCTTTCTTGTCAACATTCCCCCACTGACACGCTCTGTGAAAACCTGCAATGAAAATGTCATTAACGATTTCATCACGCCTAAAACGCGTCGATACACACCACGTTGCAAAGTATAAAGAATTAAAATTTGCATCAGCCGAGTTTTCGAATCAGAGCAAGGGCAAATTTAAGCGCACAAGAAAAAAGAAAATGTGATCTTCATCTGTGAAATTATCATCATTATTAAAGCATTATCAGCAGATCGAGCTGCAGTTTACACACCGTATTTGATAAGCATCGATGCAGTAGCTATAATAGCCTAAGCCTAACAACGTACGGTACAATGCAAACGATAGCTTGATACGTATAGCCTATTTGTAACTGCACCGCCTTACACTGAGCAATTTGACGTGGCCGTGGGCAGAAAATGATGGCACAGATTAGGCCTATATCGAACAAGCAAGTTTGAATATGTTAGCTTAAGTGTTAGTAGACCTACTGAATGTTTAATGAACGGCTAAGCCTGTGCACGAATTAACGGTCACAGAGCCCTGTAACATACCTGTGGCAATTTTACAGCGTTGGCATACACCAGAGTAACAGCAGTAGGGTAGCCAGAATCTAGTTGTAGTGAGGGCACTTGAGGAGTAGGGTATGGAAAGGGGTGTCCTCTCCCCACGGGGAAGGGGTCTAGGTAGAGGGCTGTGCCCCTTCCCCAAAAATATTTAAGATTTTTTTGTGTGTAAAAATGACGTGTTTTGGTGAATTTTTGGCACTGTTTTGAGTAACTGGGTATAGGTCTATAGGGGGCACATAACTCCAGTGCCCCTCCCCCTATGGCTACACCAGTAAATCACAGCAGGCATTACAGCGTGTAGTTAATAAATTAATAATAGAAAATACGTCTATACGCCTATCTAGTCTAGCCTATCTAGTCTATCTTCTCCTCAAATTTCGACCGTTTTTTTTTTCAGTCGAGCCAGCCGACTTGGCCCGAAACTTTGTTCGTGTTGGGCCGTTGACGGCCGATCATATCGAAGCTAAAATAATGTGCACACAGTGTCACAAGTAGGTCATTTTTGGCATCGCGATATTGGCAGGTTTGAAAGATTTATATCAGTGTTTCACGTGCGCGCCTCAAACTGCAGTTAGCAGGTGCCCAGATGTGCGACAAAACCTCGCGAGAAAAACGAGACTGGACTAGGTAATGTAAAGTGCATCTATGAATCAACTCGAGTTTGGCTGTGCAATCAAGCGTCTTATGCGACGGCGCGATGGCGCTGCCAAATTCTACACGAAGCCACGTTTGCAAGCTATACAAGACACGTGTCTAGCAAAAATATTCGCCAAAACTTTTTTCATGCAGAATTGTCAATACTTGGAATTTTTGACCTGACACGGTCTGCTTATTTCTCAGGCTGCTTTCAGCCAATCCTTAATGACATTGACTTCTCGGCATATTTTTGCGATGCTACAAGCCATGTTAGTAGCGTATCTTGTGTGTTAGTTTTTTGTGCATTAGCCGGGCAACTGTTAGTGCCCATTTATTTGTGCCTTGTTGTCCAATTGTGATGTGAGGCTACATTGTAAATTGTAATGGATGCTCTGTCATAAAATAGATGAATAAATAAATAGTTGACTGACAGTTACACTGTATGTAACCCGCGCCATATTTTTGTCGCACATGTAGGCAGGCTCTGAAGCTTATTTTTCATCCACCGCAACGAACGCAACTAACGCACGCGCAACTGACGCAAGCGGCCAAAACGCAAGGATAGAAGCAATGTCCACTGCTCCATTTTTGCGTTGTGTTTGTTGCGTCCGTTGTGTTGCGTACGTGCGTTGAATGCGTTGCAACTTGCGATGGACGGAAACTACACTTAAATCTCGACTACCGGCCGAACTACAGGGTGCGGCAGAAAAAAGTAGCCCCTAAAGTTTTTTGCTGTTTTCTCAGCAACCGTTTAGCATTTTAACCTGAAAATTTACAGATTTACTTACTAAATTGTTCTACGGCGAAGTGCCAAATAAAATTTGATTCCATTGAAAAATGACGAAGTTATAGATTTTTTAACATGACCGCTTACCGATTTTTTAGCGTGAAAAAGTGTTCAAGTTACAACACCAGTTCAATAACATCGTTGAAACAAGTCAAA
>Ga0209671_1002790_pt1 | contig 16331 bp, 8 predicted proteins | sample WorMetHERISLAND2_2_FD_187401 | JGI IMG/M metagenome (GOLD analysis project Ga0209671, IMG submission 187401) | Marine gutless worms symbiont microbial communities from Max Planck institute for Marine Microbiology, Germany - Olavius geniculatus... | ecosystem: Host-associated > Annelida >...
AGTTTAGCTATTAAATCATCACTAAGAAATCCGCCCCAGGCAGGCAAAGCATAGATAATACGAGACACGACAATAGCAGAAAAAAACAACATTCAATTGCTTGGCAGGAAGACCTTGCGCTTTTAAACACTTCAACAAATAGCAACGCTGAGAACAGATAGTTGAAACGTTTTTAACATGTTCATCAAATTTTAAGTTGCTACAAAATGTGACACCAAGAAGCTTAGCAGACACCACACGTTCAATTCCTGTCAAACAAGATGGTAAGAATGAGCGAGCAGATAGTCTACAAAAAAACTATTTCTTTAATCTTTAAGAGATTCATAATATCTCGTATATCTGCAGCAGTTTGGCCGCAATTTTAAATGCAAAGTTGCTGCGTGCAACGTGCGCCGAAGTACGGTACCCTATTGTATTTTAGCGTTGATTGTAGCGTTCAATATAGCAGCGTTACCATTTTGTGTATGGGACTGCAGTCTTTCTTGGAAATCGCTTTTTCCGTGACCAGATGCCGAACGCTGGTTTTTGGATACAGGCGGTGCGGTTGGCCCATTCTAACGACAACTAGACTTCTTGTTATTTAAATAAACTTAATATTCGTGAGAACTGAAGTAGAAATACTGCAGCATAACCGACTAGATGCAGTTTTGTTTCAGTAGGACTAGCCTATGGCTGCCGCTGTATTCATTGTAACCGTGCGTTGATGGCGTATTAAGCGGCTGGTGTGAGCGAAGACTTCACGAAGAAGATGGAAGAGTGGGAAAATAGAAAGAAGAAATCTGTTAGCAAAGGTACGCTTTACATTCTAGAACTAAGCCCGCTAGATGTGTTAGTAGATTTTTGCGCAACTGCCTTTATTTTGTTTAGTTGTCTAACGCAAATGGAGATGATTTTGCATGACACTAGACAGATGAGTGCGTCACGAGGAAGCTGATTATGAGCCGGCGTTACAAATGAAAGACGGCAATCGAACGACACATCGTGCGTTAGTGCGGTCGGAAAAAAACATCAATTGCAGTAGTTCGTAATTAAACGAGTTTATAATGAGCTGTATAATTTTTATTATGTAACTTTCGACATTTTAGTTTATTTGTGCGGTATACAATAGCTTAACTTACACTTGTTATTGTCAACCTTTGCAGCTTCAGTCGAGAATCCTGATTCGCCGTCACAGACGAAGTTCACGAAAGATTTCATTCGTAAGATGGAAGAATGGGAACAAAAGAAATTCGGTTGGTTACGTTCTGCTTTCAAACGTCGCACTGTGTTATTGATTTATCCGAAGAGAAAAAAATTATGCAATATGTCTTGCTGCACGTTACATAGGTTAGTTCGCATTAAAGTGCAAACATAGGCCTAATTATACCGGGTGGTGCTATAAAACTTCCCGAAATTTGTGTAACAATAAAGGCGAATATACCTTATAGAGATAAATTTCTTTTTGCACATTTGTAGACCAATATGTACTCTTACTTACTTGTAAATTTCAATGACCTCACTAATGACACCAATGAATGACCCTTAATAATGTAAGACGAGTTAAAAATCCAATTGTGTAAAGACAGCGTCCCATCACATCGCATCAAAGTAACTCAAATTTCCTTCGACACAAAACGCCCGATTTCATCAGCTCACAAAAATGTACACCGCATTCAACAGATTTGAATCCCCACACATTATTCAGTTTGAAATACCTTGCAAGAACTTGTCTATGAAGGAAGGCGTAAACCGTTTTCAAACCTCAAAGGTCTTCATATTTTTATCTGAGACAAATGGCATGATGTCAACATTAGACAGCCAGAACTAGAAAATCCATATAGCAGTGGAAGAAGCGTCTAGCAGCAGTAGTAAAGGAGAATGGAGAACCTATTTAGCACATTTTCTGCTAATTAGTTGACTGATGATTCGGCCTACTGTGACGTTTAGCCGTAGCCTGCATACAAGCGGCAACGCAAATGATGAACCGCTTGCAAAAATTGCTTTATGGCGTGTGACGCTATTTTGTTTGTATCACAGCTAATACAGAAGTGTTTTAGGCGAAAATTCCAACACATATTCGAAGATGTTTGCTTTTGCACTGATTCATTTCCACTGCTCGGGTGAATAACGCATGAAGATGTTCGGGATGTTCTTTTGCGCCACCCGGTAATGTTTTCATTAAAAAGCCGGGTAAAATAGGCCTACAATACTGCACAATATTTGTATATTATGTTGCACATATTTATCGTCATAAACACATGCTCTCATTTGACGAAGTAAAGTTGAATATATTAACCCCGTATCCATTGTCTTGCAGTGTAACCTGTATCTGGCTAAGGAAACGCAGCGCCGCCTACGGGCCAAGGGCTTATGGCGCGGGAAGAACTTTGCATTTTTTCACGTCACGAATTCTTAATCTGCGCTCAAAATGTGTTTCTCATCACCTCTGCATTGTGCATTTGCAATGACTATACAGCGGCGGACGACAGTGGGCTTGGTCGCAGTCAGTCATCGTCGTCAAAGTTAGCGGCGGCCGGCAAACAGCCGGCGGGCACGACGGTCGACGACTCGGTGGTTCTGCAGTCCACGCTGTCGGAGTCCTTTAGCAGGACGGTCAAGGACTGGGAGCGCGTGCGTCAGAGCCGTGGCAGTAAGACACGCGGCGGCACGTCCACCGCCGTCGCCGCCGTGCCGTCCCCTCAACCCTCGGCCGTAGTAGGTACAACGTCACGCAAACCTTCGTCAGTGACGTCGGCCGCCGCAGCGACCGACAGCCGCAGCAAGTCACACGACCGTGACAAGTCGCGCCAGCGAGCAGAGAAAGAGCTCGGAAAACTCATCAAAAAGGAACGCAAGCTAGAGGAGGAAATGAGACGTGTTGCCGTCGCCAGGTCTGAACGAATGAAAACTTCTTTGTTGCACGTTGCAGCCTATAGCTGTATTACCTATAGAATATTACCTAAAAAACAAAACAAAAAAATTGAGCTAATGCTCACGGGACGCGCGAAATCCTATAGCAGTCTCTGTTCGCAAACTGTCAGTCTATCTCCGGCCATTTCGTCGCGACTTTTTTACGGGGGTACCGCTCTTTAATGCCCTCGTGCGTAGGTTTTCTTGAACCTAGAAAATCGAGACTTGGACCGTCGAAATTTACGTTCAATGGCAAAAATTTTATACGCAGCTTGTCCATGTCTATCTCAATTGGTTTCGGCGCAATTCGCTCTTGCAATGTGTCTCGCAGCCCGAAATCGCCAAAAAAATCCATAATACCCCCTATTTTGGCGTTCAGAGTCATTCAAGGCTATTGAATTCGGCGCCAATCGAGAGCCAGTGTACGACTTCCTATTATGGTCATACATTGCCTGGACTACACCGTCGTTTGCTTTATGATACCCGACTGCAGAACAAAATTGACAAATAAGTACCAGTGTGGTTTAATTCCTGTGACTGCCCTGACGTTAGTGTAAAGTGTCACAATGATGGGCATGCAGGTCAAAGCTGGAGGCACAGATGGAGTCGTGCAGCTCGGCGTCTGAGCGTGGGGGACGGGGTGGGAGCGGATCTCGCGGTGAAGACGACGAACGACTGCTAGCGGCCCTGGATCTGCTGGACGACGATCAAACATCCACCGACTTCGACCAACAGCCTCGAGGTCGTTCCAAGTCGACGCGACTGCGCCGTAAGAGCTGCATGGTGTCGAGCTTCACATCACCCGCCGGCGTACAGAGAGCGACCTCGCTAGCCGAGTCGAAGACTGACCGGAAGTTGGTGTCTGCAGCTGGACCTCGGCCTGACATAATTGATCTCCCAGCAGATGGCACCCGCACCGCCGCCGTAGAATCTGACTCCGCCGACAGCAGGCGAAATGAACCGACGAAGCTTCCTCCGACGTATTTAGTCCGTTTATTGTATCGCTTTTAGATGTTTGTTATAAAACACGTTTGTAACATTTCTAATTTTTATTACATCCTTAGAAGTACTCCGTAGGCCTACTGTAATCTTTTTAGCTTTTCATTATTAGTTCTTGGTCAAGTCGAAAAGACGATACGACGGCATTGGACTGCGATATCTCAAGACCAAGACCGGACTGTTTAAGCTCAAGACACGTAATCCAAGATGCAGACTGACGATATCAGCCGTTAACAGCATAAAAATAACTACGTAATTATAATAATGATAAAAGGTAAAGGTTCAGTACTTGGTATAGCGCTGCTTATATGAGTCAGACTTGTAACCAAAAGTGCGTAGTGATCGCGGAAAATAATGTCAGTAAGCAAAGGTAAGGAAATCTTCCTATTATTTAACCATTTTTTCCAGAGACCACTCAGAGCAACGTTTAGCTGCTACAAAACGTTGCCGTTTGCTGCTCCCTAACTGATATCGCCACTCAACAGTTATACCCCGTTTACACGATCGAGCAAACATCAAGCAAACGTCAAGCAGATGTGTTTAAAATACACTTGCTAACTGCTCGACGTCTGCTCGACGTTTGCTCGATGTATGCTCGATCATGTAAGCTGGGTATTATAGGCCTAAGTAGCCTCGGTTGCGCTGCGATTATGCGATATTAACGGAACGTCATGACACTGACTACGATGCCTGCTGTACGTACTAGATATCGCACTGCTGGAGTGGGTAAGCGAGCTTATACCGCTCCAGACAGTGTGGTTTCGTACTTACACCACGTCAAGATGGCCTAGACTGCACCGTCATTTGCTTTATAACCCATGACTGCAGCAAAAAGTTGAAAAAAATACCAGTGCCTGTGTGGTGCCAAGTTAGCGTCAGCAACATGCAGGCCTTGTGTACAAATATAGTCTGTATGACTGTGCAGTATGGAAGAAGCGAACAGATCACTGCGCAGACAGCTGGAGAAGAAATGCGACATCATCGACCATCTGCAGTCAGAAGTACAGCAACTTGTCGACCGCATCAACTCCATGGAAACACAGCATTTCGTAGAACTCGGTACGTCTTCTTACAGATGCTGCTGCTGATGACACAGGGTATAAGTTTCAATCAACAAACATTTTAAATGACATAGGGCCTGGGCATAGTTGTATGACCATTGCTAGGCCCAGGGTTGTTAAAAGGTTAGCTGATGAAATGAGCGTTATACTGTCGTAGCTAACGCCACCGGGCGATGTGTTTGCTTCCAGGTGATGTCAGTGTCAACCCCTACACGCTACGCTGTAACCGCGGCTGGTGTATTCTAGCTGAAATATGTACTGGACAGTGGCGGTTCTAGTCCGCAATATCTGGGGGCACGGCCCCATGGCGAGCGCGGTAGCGCGAGCCTATAACGGGGCTCGGGGAGCAGAGCCCCCAGCGGGGTCCAGGGCAGAGCTCTTGGTGAGGGAAACCCCCCTGAAGCTGAAGCACTTTTGGTTTTTGGACGTTCAATGGAAGCCGCAAATTTGCTCACTTTTCTAAAATTTGGAAACGCAAAGAAATCAGATATGTGTGTTATCTTTGCAAAAAATCTTGGGTGGCCACGAAACTGGAAGGGGCTGAAGCAAAAGTAGGGGTTTTGTGCCCCCGGCCCGGGCCTAAAACCGCCACTGGTACTGGATGCATTAACTGGTTCTTTAATTGTCATTTCAGAGCGTGTCACCTTGTAAGAGAAAAAGTACTTTTTAAACTCTGTTTACTGTTTCTCTTATAGGGTTAATACAAACATGCTGTTTTCTTGCGCAATAACAAGTGTAAGTTGTTTTTTTTATTGAAATTAATAATTAACTAATCGTTAATTTGTAAAAACGTTAAGGATTAAAAACCATTAATCGTTAATGATGCTGCTGACGGTGGTGCAGAGCGGTGTCGTAAGGAGTTGTGGTTCTGCAGTCGCTGGAGCCAGCATGAGCGTCAGTCTGCCTCCATCATGTCATCCGTTGATAGTCTGCTGCAGCAGCTGAGAACACTCATCCGAGACGCCGACAAACTCAGCCCCGACCTCTCCACCAGTCTCGTTAGTACTGCTTAGCAGAATTTTGAAATCGTTGGATGTCAAAAACTATGGAGATTTAGATTGCTACTAGAGGGTGGCTAGCTGACAGAAGTATTAGGGGAATCGGCGATGCTGTATATTGCGATAGGTTGTAGGCCTACCGTAAAGCGAGCACAAAAAGTAGACTATGTCGTAAGCGAAAAAGTTTTCAATTTGAGTTTGTCATAATTATTATTGTATCAAATATTTTCAAAATTATAGTGCTGACACAATTTACATTTTTAACATAAGATGTTCACACGCCTCATTTGCGTTGCAATTTTTGTCGTTTACGTCTCCAAACAGTTCGATATATTTCTGATATTCAGAATGGTAAACTAACGTTTTATAAGGCCATAGTGATATAGGCCTAATGCCGATTTGGCCACCCGCATCGTACTGCTCTCAGCGGGAAATTAATCGAAGTTCCTTCTCGAAACAGCAGCTTTTTCGTTTTTTCGTCGGCTGAAGCGTGTAGCCTACGTTGTGGAACGTCTGTCAGGGTAAGGCGTGCGGTGAGACGGAGCGTGGTGCTGAAGGGACTGATGTCGATGAACGGAATCTGGTGGAAGCGTTTTCGAGCGGCAGCGGCAGTCAGGACGGTGTGACGTACACACGGGCGGCCGTCGCACGTCTGCTAATTGCCATTCTGCGCCGTCACGGCATCACCGCACAGGTACATACGCATCTTTTTTTTCTTCCTTCCCGGCCTGTGTCCCATTATAGGATCGCCTCCCAGAAAAGTCTCCCCCGGCCGACAATTTACCGGTAAAAATCCACCCCGCCCGGCGGCCGCCCGGGCGGAACGGATTTTTACCGGTAAATTGTCGACTGGGGAACTTTTCTGGGGGATACTATAATGGGGAGGCTTTTTATGGGGCCTGCGATATTTTAATAAGAGGGAGAAATATCAAATCCGTGATTATATCTCCTCGGGTAAGATTTTTCATGGGGAGACATTTTAATGTGACACCGGCCGCCCGCCGCTTGTTCTCTTTTCTTTTCTTTCCCTTTCCAGCTAGCAATCTGGTGCCGACGGCGCTTGCCAGTTGCCACCCGCTATTGCAGCGAGAACTGCGTTTCGCGGAAGTAGTACGTAAATCGGCGCAGCTATCGCACTAGTGATAGGATAGCTGCATGGGAGATCCTGCCCTCCTGCAGGCATCTTCGCTTTACTATCTCTGAACTTAGATGCCAAGACCAAAGCCAAAGGTAATTGCGTATCTATTCCGAAGACGATAAGCTAATATTATTTGTTCTTGCAAGTACTTTTCAAGTAATCAACCTGTGGGCTGTGGCCATGTGAGCCTTGTATGTGTGTACGTTTAGGCCTAGACTTTAATGTCATGCTTCCCACTCCTATTTACACATTGACGAGCAAATAACTAACTGATTGATATACGCCAACACAGCAGACACACAGGCAGACAGATAACTTACAAGTTAGGCGGCCTATGAATATTGCATTCTGTTCTCACCGCGCGGTAAAAAACCTGATAGTCATGGCAGCGATGCACCTAGGCCTACAGCAACGTTCGTGTCTGGTGGTGTCTGTATGACGGTTTAGTTCAGCACGTTGAAGCGATGTGTGGCGCAACGCAACGCCTTGATTGAAACATTACAGAAGCACCTGCTCATCCAGGAAGTAAGCAATCGACTCCTGCTGGCCGAGCTTGATCGACTTGATCTTCACGTCCGGTACCTCGATGATCTGCAATCACGCCGAGTCATTCGACGCTGCAAAACCTACCACGGACGAGACGGACACCTCGCTAATCACGACGCATTACCAGTGAGTCTGCTCATGCAACCTGAAAGTTTAATGTAGTCGTCCGTTTATCTCAAATACGTTACCTACAGCCTAAAGGTGCGTTCTCACTGCGCGCGTCACACCGTAGGTTTACGGTGCGTGACGCGGGTCAAGCGCGTTAATGGGGTGTTTACACGATCCAGCAAACGTCCAGCAAACTTCCAGCAAATGTATTCAAAATACACGTGCTAATGCGGGACGTTTGCTGGATCGTGTAAACACCCTATAACTCAACGGGCTTTACAGTAAAAGCAAGAAGCGTGACGCGCGTTACGCAGCGTGACGCGTGTTAACGCGCGCAGTGAAAACGCACCTTTAGTGTATTCAAATTTTTTTGGTTTATGCATCTACTCAGTTATTTAATTATGGAAATTATATCAGCTTAAAATCAGTTGAAATCAAAAAATAGCAGACTAGTTTTCTGCCAGACATTCCAGTATTTTATTTTCTTATACGATAGGCTTATGTTCTACTTGCAAGTTCGCTACTTGAGCTTTTAACGCTACACTGAATTAGAAACTTTTTAGTCTCTTCCAGACAACTTCAGTGCTGCACTGAATTGGACTGGATAAGGTATTTCTTATTTGATTGTTTTTCCCTTTACTGTACAGCAGACAAGGCAGTCGGATCGTCAGCAATGGGCGTGTCCTAGAGGTCGCGTGATCGATGACGCTGTGCATGACGTACTTTCTCAGAATGTCAACGCTGAGACGACTCTTGTCGACGGACTTCTTGCCGCTTTGCAGAAGACTGGTACGTCTTAAATAACCCTAGCGACTATACTTCTGTAAAAGTTCTGTTTAGCCGTCTAAAGACAAATGCTTTAACAGTTTTGCTCTTTATGCATGACTATTATGGTGGTGATAATATTACTGAATAACGCAGTCGCTGCTGAGAAACAAAGCAGCCGATCAAGTCGATAACATGGCTTCTTTGGCTGCGGTTTTGTTGTCACTGTCATCACCTATGTTTAGCGACAGGAAGGAAGACGTTTCCTATTACGCAATAGGTCTAACTGCATAGGAGCAGAAGACTAAGACGGTGATGTGATGTGGCTTGGTGTAGTAGGGGAGACGGTGTCGACGGAGACTCAGGTAGACTCAGAGCGGAGCAGCAAGAACGGGCAGCAGAACGTCGAGGTACAGACAACACTCAGCGTGCGTCCAGACTCTGCCGCCACATCGCCCAGTAGTCCTGCAGCAGCACCAAGCGCCGGCAGCCAATGGCCACCGCAGCAACAGCACCAGCAGATGCTGCAACTGCTGCTGCTGCAACGACAACAGCAGCAGCAACAGCGGGCACCTGCTGGTAGACCACCCAACGCGCCGGCGTCCCCACGCTCCCCGGCGAGCACCGACAGGCCGCGGAAGGACTCAGCACTCGAGGTGACGGACGCCGCGGCCGGGCTGACACTGAGCGTGTCTACCGCCGCCGCGGCCACTGCCAGCAGTGCGTTCCGCCCCGTGCTGACGACCCGTGGTGGCAACTGGTCTCCGTCGCGCCGCACCCAGCACGAGCCGCGCCTGCCATACTTCGAAGTACGCGACATCAGCGGAGATACGACCGGCAAACGCTTCTTCCGACCCATCGCTGACGGTGCTGCCGCGGCGTCGGCAACCTCGCCTAGCAAGCCGCCCACCACGCCGAACGACGACGTATTTGTGGATGACAGACAGATAGTAGCCGCAGGCGCGCGAGTCAACCAGGTTCCACCGGCGGAGCGACGGCCGGAAGAGCCAGCAGACGTTGTGACGACAACGGCCAAGACCAGTCAAACGACGTCGAGCAGGACCACCTCAGAAGCGCCGCTGCCGCCAGCAGCGTCCAAGTCCAAGCCGTCCTCACAGCAGTCGATATCTCGCAGCCAGGCGTTAACGAGACAGCTGCGTGCTCATCGCTCGAGGACCGCCGAGCTGCGAGTTCAGCGAGCCGCGCCGGTGACGTCTATGTCCAACTCACCGGCGTCAGCACACAGACAGGTGCCCCTGCCCGGGTCCTCCAGGCCGGACGACGAGGTCGACGATGATGATGTACTGTTCGACGGCGGCTCAGAGGCAGGTAGCGTGACACTGTCCACGGCCTCGGTCAGATCACGCGCCAAGTCTGATAGCTCCGCCACGCATTCCTTGCGGTCCGCCACCTCCCAGCCGGCTGCCGATCCGCAAGCCGCCACCAGCTCGTCGTCGCTGACGGCCCAGCAGGACGGGGGCGCTGGACGGCGCAGGTCCGCCGGCTGGGCGCAGTCGGACCGCCGTCCTCCCCACGGCGGCGCACAGTCGCTACGCACAAGCCCGCACACGCCGTCACCCAGTCCGCTAATCGTCCGCAAACTCAAGTCAGCCGCCGAGCTGCTCCGTGAATGCAACGAGCGGCGGCACCAGCTGCGACAACGATCATCTCGACCTGTGTCTCCGTCATCATCTCTGCCCACTCTACCGCTACCTGTCAGCGTCACCGAGGTTCCACAGAACTCGCACCGCGTCACAGGTACCCCACAATCCACCGCGAACGTCGTCCCACCCTCCACATCCGCACAGCACGCCAAATCACACCCAGATCAAGCAGCTACTTCCAGCCCGGACACCGATTCTGCTCAGCGTGCGTCGACCAAAACCACCACTTCATCGACAACGAGAGAGCAGTGCACTCCCACGTACGTCAGTTCTAGCGACGATGCTAGGCCAACGGAAACACATCCCCAGCAATCATCGACTATCACATCAGAAACTTCCACCGAAGTTGGCGCGCAAACCTCGACTGTCGGGTTGCAGCCTGAGCGTTCAGGCACACTGCCCGGCGCTACAGATGACGTCCAAAGAATTAGCTCTCAAAGCGTTGTAACTACAAGGACACAGACCGTCGATACGGCTCGCGACGCGCGCTCCAAATTTCGTGACACTCATTGGTTCCCTGTACCGAAAATCTTCAAGACTCCAAAATAGCTATATGTGACACTTTTGCGTACTAAATGACAATACTAGCATAAAAACAATCCCCCTCGCACACGGCGTGTCGCGCCCGCCGTTGTAATGATTTGCCATGTTTCAGTACATTATAAATTGTCAGTATTATTTATTTCTCTAATTCAAGATCGGTCTTATTATATTTAGCATTGGTAATTAGTAAGTAATGTGCCTTTTATGGTCATAATATTATTTTTAGCCGGATTTGCTCAGATGTTTTGCTTGGTTGAAAGTGTGCCTACAAAAATTAACTAAATTTGCATTAAAATTCTTTATTTACCTAACCTAGGCCTAGCACAGGTAAAGTGCACCCACACTGTACAATACACGTCATTCTGTTTCGACTGCTGACTAAAATTTCACAACTTCCCACAAGATAAGTGCAATCAGCAATACGCCTGTTTTATGCCGACAAAGGTCATATGAACACTTTAAGATAAAAAGCTTACGTGTCTCGTAGGCTCTTTAGCAAGTAGGCAGTTGAAAATGTGTACTCGTGTGATTTTTAGCAAAGAACTTGGCCTGTCTGTATCCCCGAGTGTAGGAATTCTAGTGAGGGAACGCTGACACCCGTGTCCCTGCTATCCATATTCACTTGTTGCAAGGTTAATTAATGTCATTAGTTTATAGACAGCAGATTCAATGTTTCCATATTACTAACCACCCCGGTTACTTTGAAATAATTTCTTCTTATTCACTTTCTGCCGTGTCTGGCTCTCTATACACGACCATACCTTTGTATAAAAACATTAAAAAACAACATATACAACTTGTAATAGTTCCAAGTTCTCAGTGCACATCATACAAAAATTAAACTGAATTGCCCATGAACAAAGACAAGATTTAAAATTAGCACATTTGATAATATGGTAAAAAGTTGCACAACATGCGTCAAAAGTAGGTCACCACTGGCTTAATTATTTAACACAAATGTAACGGTATTAAAACACAAAACTACCTATCACGTCAAAACTTGCTACAAGATAAAAGCAATTAAATCAGCAAAGTGGAAAATCAAGTGTGGTCATAAACGTTTAGCAAATCAATGACTAATAATTTCACTAGGATCTATTTAGTGAACAGCAAACTCACTGTTTACACATTGTTGACTGCTTCAAAATAAATTTTATCTTATTTACTTTCTACCATGTACTGTATAATGACACAGTACTAATTTCAGTGACGTTAGTCTTTGGCCTTAACGCCAAATTCTGCGGCACTGCCTTACAACAGGCAAGTCTTGGCCTTGCCAACGTGGCCTCGACCTTAAAGGTTTACCCTTGGCCAAAAAGTAAAGGACAAAATCTTGATGGACTGGCCTGTAGACTGTAGTAAACCTATAAAATTATTCACCTTTTACTGATATCAAGAAAATATTTCAATATTACTTAGAATGGGGACCCGTTTATGATGGTGATGTTACTGCTTTAATGTCGTATAAGTCAAAGGTACATTATGAAATTGTGGAAATACTCATTACGGCCATTTTTTATCTTCAGCTTTTGCATTGCGGGATGGCTTTGACACTGTGAGCTTTATCACCTTTGGCCTTGACCTTGGCAAGTTGGCCTTGAGTGTTTTGGCCTTGCTAACATCACTGACACAATTACACCTTTTATACAAAACACACTAAAGCAATCAGTATGTACATGTACAACTTGTAATAGTTCGCAGTGCATACACAAAAAAATAAACTGAGCTGCTCATTTAAGAACGACCCAATCAAAATATTTGATAAGACAGTATTTAAAAACAATGAACATAAAAAGGAGGTGACAACTGGCTTAAACATATAACGCATGTATAACAGCAATGAGACACAACACTATTCATCACTTCAAAAACTTGTGACAAGATAAAAGCACTTAAATTAGCCATGCAGAAAATCTAGTGTCATCATTAATATTTAGCACACCAGTGATTAGCAATTTTAGTAAGCCCTAGTTTGTGGACAGCAGATTCACTGTTTAACAGATTGTCGAGTGCTTCATAATGAATTTTATCTTAGTTAGGAATGTTGGTTAATAGCAGAGAATTTTCTCAAAATATACAGAACTTTTTTAGGCAAAATATATGGGAAAATATACAGAATTTGGCAAAATATGTGGCGCATATATGCTGCACATGCCACATATATGCGGCATATTTTTCCGCATATTTCCGGCATACGCAAATTCGAGTGACGGAGAATCATAATCATGTTCAGTAATAAGCATTTTCTGCACAGTTTTGACATTTTTGACTTATATTTATTTAACGTTTAATTGTACATACTGGTAATCGTTTGATGCCAAAATATTTAGCGGACATAAAACAACGTTGGACAAGGCAAATGCTGATAAATGCGATTGCACATGCGGAAAATATGCGGCATGTATGAGAATATATGCGAATTTTTGCACATGCGGCATAATTTTCGCATATGCGATTTTGAAAATGCCATTATATGCAGAAAAATATGCGATATGAGGGTTTTGGCAAAATATGCGATCGCATATTCGCATATAACCAGCATCCCTACTTAGTTACTTTCTACCATGTCCGATTCATTATACCATACTCAATTCAGGGATGTCAGCCCAAGGCCTTTAGACCACATTTTGTGCCGCTGCCTTGCAATAGACAGGCCTTGGCTTTAATTAAAGGCTTGGCTTTGTCCAAAAAGTGAGTGAGTAAGTGAGTGAGTGAGTAGAGTTTAACATCCAACCCGACACAGTATGGGTCATTCCACGGACGGCCTTTTCAGGTAAAATTGCACATACACATACAACGTTGGCCCATAAGGCGGCGCTGATCTCCATTTCCTAAGGCCCTCAGTGAGTGAGTGAGTAGTTTCTTAACACACTGCGAGACCACAGATATGGGGCCAGTGTATCGCGTGATGTGCCTGTTTACGTCCCAGCGGTGAAGCTGGTACCAAATTATACTGCTTGGTGACAGAGGCACATCTGTGTGAACAACTTGCCTAAGATCATTACCCGGCAGTGTCCTGGTGCGGGGTCGAACCTGTGCCTCTGAGTTACCTCAGGATTACAAGTCTGACACGTTACCATTAGACTACCGAGCCACACATTGATATCGGCAGTTCTAATAATCTTCCCATTTTTCCTCCAGACAGACATCAGTGCCATAATGCTGTCTATTGGAGGACAGGGTTATTTGTCCAAAAAGTCCAAGGCCAAAATCTTGGCAGACTGGATTGTAAAATGATACCTACAAAGTTATTCACCTTTTACTAGTGCCGAGTAAATATATCAAGATCCACATTCCTTACTGCAGTGGGGAGTAAAAACCCGTTCCTGACGGTGATGTTAGTTCTTCAATGTTGTAAAAAGTCACAAGTGCAAACAGTGGACATATGGCCATTCAAAAAGCAGGAGTTCATTGCATTCATTTGTTTTTATCTTCAGCTTTTGCATTGTGGACGGCTTTGACCTTGGTCAATTGGCCTTGCTGACATCACTTACCCAATTATACCTTTATACGAAACACAAAAAAAACAATTAACATGAACACATACTACTTGTAATACAATGTAGTTTGCAGTGCACACACACAAAATAATAAACTAAACTGTCGATTTCAGAATGACCGAATTAAAACTTAGCATATTTCATCAGACAGTATTTAAAAATACTGAACAACATGCATTAAAACCAGGTGACATCTGGCTTAAATCAGGCCCATCGAGAGGGGGAGGTGACATACCCTGGGCCTGCGACATTTGGGGGGGCCCATCGTCGCTCAGGAATACAAAGTATACAAGAATGTGCCATTTTGATAAGAAAAATTAAAATAATTTTCTCCCCAGAGGGGCCCCATGAGAATGTTTCCCCAGGCCCTGATGTGGCTCTCGATGTCCCCGGCTTAAACGTTTAACACAAATGTAGAAGCAGTATTAAAACGCACAACTATCGACAATGTCAAAAACTGTGACAAAATAAAAGCAGTTAAATTAGTAGTAGAAAATCTTGTGCAGTCATTAATATATTCGGCGCATCCACAAAATGTGATATTGAAAGGCAACATCAGTCACTGAGGCTGGGCATGCGGTTTGAAGTAATCGGGTACGGGAAGATTCTGTCCTTCCTTTGCTTCAAAGAACGTGTAGGACAGTGTGATGCTTTTGACCCTTTCCATGCGCGGATCCTCACAGAACTCCGGATCAATGTAGAAGAAGACAGGCATATCCACCTGACAAAATAATAACATGAAACCTTTCAATGAATTCAATGTTCGTAGCAGTGACATCTAGTGGCAAACGATCATTCTCAAGAAGGCAGCAGTAGTTTCTAAAACAACTACAAAAATTGTAATTTAAAGCTTGTAATTTGATGGATTTATGTAGCGTACTAACATAAAAACTGTGGTCAGTAGTATCTGGTATCTTGCAAATTACAAAAGAACAAAATTACATTACACAGCTTCATTGGGATATGAAATAGTTATTAATATTATTATTAAATCAAATTAAATACTAAATCCTGCAGCTAAGTAGCCTTACACATACATCTGCTTATACACTTCTTCTTCTTCTTATGGCGTACTCTTCCAGAGCGTAGCCGTGTCCACGACGTGGCGCCAGTCCGCCCGCCCAGAAGCTTTTCTCCACGCAGAAAAAAGACCAATGTTCAGAGGTCTCAGGTCTGCCTCCACTGAATGTAACCAGGTGTGACTGGGTCTCCCTGCGGGCCTTCTCCAATCCAGAGGAGGCTTGCGTGTCGCGGTAGCAATGGCATGATGGTGATCTTAGTCAGGAGAGCTGCGGGCGATGTGACCGAAGAAACGGAGCCATCTGCTTGTAACTATGCTGGAGAGCGGCTGGCAATTCGAGCGGGACCGGACTTCATCATTGGTTATGTGGCGGGTGTATGGGATCCTCAGAATCTTGCATAACGCCCACATATCAAAGGACTTGCACATCGAAAACATCACTGGTAGATCAACGATTGACACACAGTGTGATGCGGGCAATATCACCTTTTGTAATTTTTGCTGTTTTCGATGTGCAAGTTCTTAAATGTTGCTGTTAACAAGTGTGTAAACTGATGTTTTGTACATTTATTATCTCTCCAAAATGTGTTCGAAACTTTTTGAGTGCTCTACCACACAAACATGCAACAAACAAAGCAATGTTTAAAAAACAGTTTTAAAAAAAAACACCCACTGGATTTTAATGTGTTTTTGGCTTTTCGGGTTAAATCTGAGTGGTAAAAATGCTGAACTTGAACTAGCACTGCTAATTCCACATCAACCTAATTTCAACACAATTGCAAATCTATATGTTAAAAAACTTTAAAAGCTTAATGGCAATAAAATATTCCATTATTAGTGGAACAAGAAACTAAAATTGGACTAAGTTGGAAGTTGGTTTTAGCTGTAAGTTGACCCAATAAGACCTGCTGGGTTTTTTTATCTGTGCAAATGTCTGAAACCTGGAACAAACACACACTCAGCGTGATCGGAGTCGAATAGGTACCAAGACGTCACACTTTAGGGATCAGGAGATGATACCATAACGTCACACTAGTCACAAATGCATCACACTCACAGATTCAAGTGTTCTTCCCAATGTATCACAACCGGATGGGTA
>Ga0209671_1002797_pt1 | contig 16307 bp, 10 predicted proteins | sample WorMetHERISLAND2_2_FD_187401 | JGI IMG/M metagenome (GOLD analysis project Ga0209671, IMG submission 187401) | Marine gutless worms symbiont microbial communities from Max Planck institute for Marine Microbiology, Germany - Olavius geniculatus... | ecosystem: Host-associated > Annelida >...
AAAAAATTAAATGGTCCAAGTTTTGGTGAACTGTTTTTTTCAGTTAGCCAATAAAGAATTTTTGGAACGTACAAGTCCTTGTTGGCCGGTATAGAAACATGGTATGGGTCTGGTGCGTCTGGTGCGTCTAAGTGCATCTGCGTCTAGTAACGTACGTAACTCTTACCAAATCAAACACTTAACATTGGTATATACCCTGTCTCTACCTCTAACCCTACTGATATCATTTTTCCCTATTCAAAACCAAACAATACTTGCTCTAAACATAACAGACATGGCTCCGGTGCATCTGTTATTTTTACGCAAAATAACGTAACTGACCCTAACCCTCACCAGCTCAAATCTTAGCCTTGACGCTGATCTTGAACATAACCCTATCCCTCATCCTGTCTTTAACAATTATCTCGACCTTAATTGCACTAGACACATCTAGACGCACCAGACACATATTACCCACACCCATAGAAACATGCACGTCACTGATATGTAGCACAGTAATGTAATATGATGATTTTTTTGTGTTTTTGCTCAGGTTTGACACTCGCTCTTCTGTTAAGTCTGACAATTGTCGGACAGGCTTTAACTCCAACAACGTACTTCACACCCGCTGATCGTGAGCGGTTCCGTCGTATCTTTCAGACTGCGGCAGCTGATAGTCTTGAATCTGTCTACTATGCTGTACTAGGCAGCAGTCTGCTCGGAGATGTGCCATCGGAACCACAGGTCTGTCTGCCGCATTCAACTAAGTTTTTATGTATTTTTACTACAAACATCTTGTTCCAGCAATAGTGTGCTGAGAACAGTATGTAGTGTACACTTTAGTAAAATTTAGAAACTGTCTAATTTACGATGTTTTCTGTACTAGCTTTTCGATTTGTAAATGACCTTTCGGTCCTATTTTGCAGATGTACAGTGTACAGATAGTTTTTATCCTGTAGTTTTTGTCATTCTTTTATGTCTTTTGTAAGTAGATGAAATATTGAATCATTTAAGATCAGGTGGTTTATGGGTGGCATTTGTTGGCATTGTTCTAATAGAAAACTTGCGAGGATGTGAAATCTTATGTTGACAAGACTGATGCCACATCAGTGTTCTATGCAACGTCTGTTGTAAATGTGCTGAAAGCCGCAAAAACCAATTGTGAGGTTGGTTTATGATTTTCTGATTTCTTCTTTGGACTTTGGCTGTGTATTTTGTTCTGTGGGTATTATGTTTCTCTTGTTTACTTTATGACCCCTGGGCCCTTGTGGTCCAATTCAAATCAACGGACAAATTGCGGAATTGCATAGTTTGAGTATTGTAATGTCTTACACAATTAGCATATTTATCAAAGCTATTAATGGTTAGTGTTTTAGAGATGTTATTGCATAGATGTTTGGCAAGCTATTCATTTTATTGTTTTTTTTTAAAGTACATTAAAGTGATCTAGGATGTTTGTCAAAACAATGTGAGTATGCTAATGTGGTATTTTAGCAGTTAGTGTTGCAATCATATGATGCCCATTGACAGTTTGTTCAATCACTGTCAATTATATAGTGATTGCTAAATTATAGACTAGTTCTTGTTTTGGTCTTCCGTTGGCACAGACATGCGTGTGTCAGCGTGATTCGTGACAGGAACACAGTTCTTTTAATCTAAGATGTGTTTAATGCACAAATTGCAAATTGTGTGTTTTTGTTGTACTGATGTTGTCTTTATAATTTTTTAATTGTCTGTAGGGAAATATTTACATTTTATTTTTTATTCACGCCAACTCATGTATATGAACTAAACAAAATCTGAACAGTTCGTTACGAAAAGTCGTTTTGACCGTATTGTTTGTTTTTTGATTCGTTTTTTTTTATTTTAACTAGTGTTTTGTGTGATCTAGCTACTGGCTTACATAACGTAAGGTTAAATGTTTTTATTCACTCATTCATGTTTTCAGTTATTCTTATTTCAAACAGTGTTGAGTCATTATGTGAAATATGGACTTTAGAAAAAGAAAATTGCCGTTACATTATCTTGTAAAACGTTTCAAAGTAGTTAAAATTTGAGATATAACATTGAAAAACCGAGCTGATCTTCTTCAAGACTTCATTGTATTAGCATTTGGTTCAGTATCAAATCGGTTAAACAGTTGTTACAATGTGTTGATACAATTACAGGTTTCCCTGAATAAAGCGGATGAAGGTGCGTTACAGACATCAGCCACTGGTGCTTTCAGCTCCTTGAAACTGTTTCATTCCGTGGCTGCATTGAAGAATCTAAACCAAAATGGTAAATCCTGTGTCTTTCTGTTGTGTATTTTGCACCGTAGAATGGGCTTGAGAAGTAGCATTTTTTGCTGAGTTTTGTTGAACAGAATCCTTTGTTGACTGCTGAATTCTGTAATTTCTGTTATCTGCTAATATAGTATAATATATTTTAATATATATAATACATTTTTTATACATGAACATTTTACAGTGCTAACCATTAACCATGCGGAGGCTAACATGTGCATCATGGCTAGCATTAGAACGATACCAAAAAAGCTACCCAATACCCAATATTATTGGGTCCTGTCGATACCAGTACCCAATGCCAATATGGATATTGGCTTCCTGCCACGTTTCCTGCTAGAGCTAGACATGAGAAGTGAAGTGTGTTGTGCTAACTGTGCTAGCCAAATGGTGTTAATTAAGCATTAGAATATGTTTGGTCTGCTTTGCCAGCACCTGCACTCAGCCCACCATTTAAGGGTGCAATGTTCTTTCACTCTCTGTCCATTGCCTCTCAGACTATGGCTGTGCTATACCAGGAATAAAAGACAGCCACATTTGATGATGATGATGATGATGATGAAGGACAAATTAACTTTAGCGTGGCGTTAAGTCCTAAGACTACAAGGACACGTAACAATAAGCTTAAACAGTGAAGTCACGTAATAGTCAGCGCAATGAGACGTTCTTAGTCATGTCTGTAAGACCGGGCAAAAAGTTCAGTTTTCAGTCTGCTGCGGAAAACTTGCAACGACGTCGATGACTGGACTGACTACGGCAAACTGTTCCAGACCGATGCAGCAGTCACTGGAAAGGTGCGGTCACCAATGGTAAAACGCACAGTTCGTGGATCGACCACAGCACTGCAGTGGCAGTGGCAGTAGCAGTGTGGTGTCAAATTACATCATGCAGCACAGGTGCCTACAGTCTGCCTCACATGCTAGTGAGCCACAGTGGTTGGCTACAAGGGGGCAGACATGTGTGACCGTTCACTGATCAACTAATTATATACCTTACACCGGGTTCCCATGCCTCTTGGAAAGTCCTGGAAAATAAAAATCCTGGTAAGATGATGAATTCACTGGAGCTTCAAGATAAACAACATGCAAACCTGGTACATACTTACTTACTAAAATACCAAAAAAAAATTAAAATAAGTGTCCTGCCAATTTTTACTTATGAAAAACTTTGTGCACTGCACTATTTAGAATTCATTGGGCAGTATTTTATTGGATACCACAGCACAGAAAAGTATTGCACAGTACCCAAAACAACCCAGTCCTAGCAAATATTGGGCAATACCCAATACCCCAAACCTATTATCATTCTAACCCTAATCATGTCAAATATTTCATTACAGATTTTGTTGCCCAATTTCAATAGAATCAGTTTTAAAAAGCAGGTGGGAGAAATGGGCCTGTGCCCATGCTACAAATGTCTCAAAAGGCTTTTAGCATGATTATTGTACACATCAGCTACAGTTTCTGTTGCCAAGTTGAATGTTAGGGTGTGTGTGTGTGTATGTACTTTGTAGTGGATTCAGCTAAGGCCTTGGAAGCTCTGCTGTCTGCTGTTAAAGCTGATGACTCCCCAGCAAGGTGCGGAAAGTACTTCGTGCATTTTCGCAGTTTACTTTACTTGTTGTGACGATCGCTGCAGTGGCAGATATTTAGATGATGCAGTCTAGCTAGCCCAGCAAAGCCCATTGTCATGGATTCTTTTTCTGTTCTCATTGTATGTAGTCATCAATACGAGGGGGCGTTCAAAAAGTTTTGCAAGTCGATATGTTAGACTGAAAAACTTTTAATAATTTATACACTGATAAAAGGTATGTTTCTCCAGAACACGTATGAGCTTAAAATGGATATGACGTCATTGTAATGCATGACGTCATATAGCGTTAAACAGATAAGATTAGGAGTGCGAGCGCAAACAGCATAAAAGTGGGCTCACTGTTGCATGACATTTTTTTAGTCTACTGTCAGATTTTCCAACACGAGGCCTTGGGACATGTGATTTTATGAGAGCTGTAACAAGTAGGTCAGTGAATTTTTTACTTGCGATTATAAATATTCAATAGCCAAAATCTGTGCCAGTCATGAAAAAACTATACGTTTGCTGAAAATTAGACACAGTTTACAACTCGATAGGCCCCGTATATTAGACTAAGAGACTTTTAAAAATTTATACACCAGTAAAAGTTATATTTTTTCGCATAATCGTATGAGCTTAAAGTGTCATACAGCGTTACACAGATACGATTTGGAGTGCTAACGCAAATGGCACAAATATTCGCACAGCAATTCTTCAGTTGCGGCCAGATTTACGAATGTGAGACCCCGGGATATGTGATTTTGTGGAAGCCCTGACAAATACATTCATGAATATGAATACACAGTGGCCAAAATCTCTGCTGGCTATAACCAAGAATGCTTATATCAATTACGATATCTCGTTTGGATTTGACATTGTCAGTAAAATTTTATTGAAAAGTTAACTAACTGTGATATCTGTCGTCGTTGTGAAGGGTTATGCAATTTTTACAATGTACAGCCAGGGGAACCTTGATGTGTGGGGGCCTGAGAGCAAGCCCCAAATATTTTCCCTCAATCTGGCAATGCCCAGCACTGCAGCCCAATCCCAAAGTTACAATTACTTAGCAAGCTGTTTGGGATTTTTTTCTAAATTTGACAAAATTTTCTCTGTGGTGTCCACTATTCAATCAATGAATGATTCAAGTCTGTGGTAGAAGCCTGGCTGGAAGGACCGATATAAAACACTTTATGACGTAGTAAGCTACAATGATGTCACATCCGTTTTAAGCTCACATGAGTTCGGAAGAAATGTGCATTTTATTTGTGCATAGATTTTGAAAAGTTCTTCAGTCTAACGTGTTGACTTGCAAAACTTTTTGAACGCCCCTTGTATATGATCTCTTGGTTTTTATATCATGTCTTCACACTGGAGGTCACACACCAGAACTAGCATGGTATTGTAGCCTTATAACAAGAAAACACGATCAGTCTGAGCCGGCCACATACCAAGAGATGTGGTCAGGCGGATAAAACGTTGGCGTACTGGTGACTTAAGGTCCAACATTACAAGATGCCCGTAATAACCCCTTCGATGAGGATGATTTCATATTTTTCTTTTTAAAGAAACCTGCAATGGTGCTAAACTACCTGAGGCATGCTGGCCTTTTGAGGCCGGTCGCATATGATCTCACGATCTAGCGCCTGTAGACAACAGCAACATTTCTTGATTTTTTGGACAAACAAACAGAATATTGTACAAATCTGAAAACCCAATCTTTTTTGGTGCATGTAATTAATTTTAATGAGAACATAGCAGTTGTGAAGAGTGCTGCAAAATATTAGGGAACTGTAAGGGAATCTGGTTATTTTGTCTTACGTGTGTTATGTATGAAGCTTCAATGTACGTGTGTGTACTGTGCCGACAGCTATGCATACACATTCTATGCTGCATCGTTGATCTCTGGCAGTGGTGTCGAGAAAGTACGCCGCTTGATAGAAGTTGCTGCGGCACAGGCCGACGAAGTGGATGAAAAATACTTACAGGTGCTGCATTTTTGTTCATTATCTTGTTTCCTGTGTAAATTGTGGTATATTGTCTGCATGATGTAAATGTTGTCACGTCCTTACACAGAGTGCACACAGTCAGTTATGTTGTTTATAGGCTGTGATGCCTAAAATAGCAGATAGGTGGTGGCTGTCGTGAACGTATTGTTGACTTTTGTTAAGCTCATCATCAGCTGCAGTCGTATATCTCTCGGTATTGAGGTCTGTTTTTAGTTGCTGTGGTGCTTTTGGTTGGGTGAAGCCGATACGGCTTGCGAAAGTTATGCTGCAAGAGCAGAAACTGCATCCGTTTCAACGAGCTTACTTTTACACACCAAGCTAATGTGGTTAATTTCTGGAAAATTGGGCTGGTCAAACCAAACCCGTGATTGCGCGCATGTTTTGTTTGTTAGTTGCCAGGATGTTAATTTGGAGAACTGGGAGGAAATGCAGGCTGTGCTAACATTGAGATGTGTGTGTGTGTGCAGTTTGACAGTGGTCTGTACACAACGGCCGTGTTTATTGACTCCGCCTACAAGCTGGCAGCTGCTGCAACATCCACTGCTCCATTGACTGAGGTCAGTAAGTCAATTGATCGCTTCGCTGTAGGTCTACTGGTTACTAATCATGCTCTTGATTGGTAGTATTAGCTTCATTTTTAGCTGACTGTACTTAAGTAATGGTCGAGCTGTTGACATGGTTGTCGTCATCTGTTTGCCCATCTGTCTGTCACGGATGTATTGTGGTTAAACGGTAAGTCATAGGGTATCATCATCGATGGTACCATCGGATAGGTCGCTGACGAATTTTTACGCGCAAAAGCAGGTACTGCTTTCAGCGTGTCTTAGCCATCACAATTCTGTCTGTCTGTCCGTCCGTCCGTCCATCTGTCCGTCACACGGGTGGATCAGTCAAAAATGGTGCAAGGTAGAATTACGAAATCTTCACCGTCGGCTACCCGGAAGACTCTAGTTTCAGGAACCGTCAAGCTTTTCCATAAATTCGAAGGGGTCACCCCAAACGAGGGCACTAAATGAGAGGGGGTGGGCAAAATTTGCGATTTTTGGCCATTAACTCGCTGTATCTCAGTAACGATGCGAGATAAGGCCTAGGTTGCTATTAATCACTAATAGGAAATCGTATACTGGCTTTTGATTGGCGCCGAATTTAATGACCTTGGATGACCTTGAACGCCAAAATAGGGGGTTTTATGGATTTATTTGGCGTTTTCGGCCTGGACAAGTCTATATCATTCACAAAGTTGCGCCACGGTACTGGCTTTGGTGGTGTGGTGTAGTTGTTAACGCATTTCGGCTGAAACGAAGTTACTCTACGCCCGGCCCGGTTAGTACTGCGATGGGTGACTGGACTGCCTGCGGGTAGGAACTGCTATAGGCTTTCGTGCATCCTGTGAGCATTAGCTCAAATTTCTTGTTATAGGCTGTCAGTAGTAATCATGACTCCATCTGCAGCGGTTTGGCCGCATTTTTTAGTGGAAAGTTTCAAGCTTTTAGTGGCCATATCTCGGAAATGGTGAGATATAGTCCCAAGGTTGCTATTACATAGGAAGTGGCATATGCCCTTTCAGATAAGATTCAAATCATCGACCTTGAAGGTTGGTACACGCTATTGTGGCTAAATGGTGTGTGATCGGGCCAAGCTTGCTTTTGATCACTAATAGGTAATAGCACACAACCTTTCAGATGAGATGAAAATCATCGACCTTGGATGATCTAGGTCACTGACTATCAGTAGGTTCGGTTGTTCTGATGACAGCTGGGCTTCTTGTTATTTGATGTCTGTGTTGAATGCAGATGTTTTGTTAAACTAGCAAAAGTTAACTGCCCACTTCTCCATCCATTTACCTCGAGTCATGCACCTCCAACTTGGACCTTCTAAACTGAAAGCCGATGTAGCAGTTAGTTGTTCGTGCCACAGGAAACATTCTCATTAGTTTTGGTTTTATGCCTTTTTACAAGTTCGGAGCCTATACTGGGTGAACAGACTGTGTCAACCCATAATACAATCAAATAGCCATATAATAAATATAAATATAATAAATATGCTGCCGAATTTGAAAGATTTATTGTTAAGATTTACCATATCAGTGCTCTACTAATATGTTATATCAGTTTTTCTTCGGAAAGTCGCAAAGATAGATTTGATGCTGGCAGTTTTGGTTCCTGAATGTACTTGCATCATTTGTCAAATAAAAAGTAGTGTTAAATTTTGGTTGTGTAAAAATGGTGTGACCATCACAGAAAGTGACAAGACAGCTGTACTACTGAAAAATATGGTGGAATAGTTTTGGTAAATATCGTGAGTGTTCTTGAAAGAAAGTTCTTGAAATGGTCTAGTTTTCTTTCAAAAAAGTTGCTCCTCTGTGTTTGTTTAGCCAGTGCTGCCCTGTTTGATGCAATGACCTATTGCCAACATATGTGTAGTGGTTGCTGTTATTCAGGATCAGGTGATGAAGTTTGCCAACTATTTCCTCAGTCGGAAGCACACTCACTCATTGAAAGACGTCTTTGCTCTGCTTCAAGTCCTGACTACACTGACCGGCAGCAAGGTCTGCATACTGTAATGATGTAGTTGTACCTTGACACTGAGTAGTTGGAGTAATTTTGAACCGGGTACATTTAATAATTCTTTGTTGTTGACGTTTCGGCAAACGCTGCTGCCTTCTTTGGAAGATTTGCTGCAAACATGTTTTTGGGAGAAGAGAGTCATTTGGAGTGTGTGATTATATGATAGTGTTGTTGAGTTCTTACAGCTTCTGAAATTAATGACTGGATGATTACAGGGAAGATTATTAGAACTACCATTATTGTTAATTACATATGCACGCGCATAATGGAGTTCTTACAATTTTAGGTTTAGCTTGTGTTTTGTGTTTTCGTAAAAGTTAAACTTACTGTTCCGTTAGTCTGTGTTTGTGTGCATTCTGCCAGAAAAGGCCATCCCCGAAATGAAATGTGTCAGGCGGGACGTTAAACTCTCTTAACTCATTCGCTCACTTATAGATGTCTGCAGTAACCATTCCAGTCTGGCTTGACTGTTGGCTTACCATCCAAATATTATGCAGCATTCTCCAGCTCGTCAGTGCAGTGATGAGAGAATTAATTAATCTGTCAATCCGATGATCTGTTGGCATGATTTATATCATTATACCCTGAGCGCTGGCATACACAACTTCCTATCTCGGAGTTGTTAGCTGTACTTGGACTAGCAACATTACATTAGATCGATGTTTGGTGATAATTTGTTATTTTTAGATCTTGTGAGAATGAAATAGAATTGTTGTAGCAGAATTAGAGCATGCCTTTATTATATGTTTTAATGCTGTACATGACATTCACTTACACTAACATCTGTTGGCTTTTTATTGCAGTGTGTTGTCTGTGTAATCTTATACTGAAGAATTACTCTTTGCATGATGTAAAGTTGAAATGCTGTAAATGAAGAGCATATTTGGTAGTGTTGATAAGATACATCGGTAAATTTACAAAGGATAGCAAAATGATATACCATTACTAGAGCTGTCAAAGCGTTAATTTTTAAAATGCATTAATGTACTGCGTTAATTTTTTAATGCATTAATTAACACACCCAGACCCGTCAAAAGAGAGTAGTGGGAAGTTACCCAGGGCCTCGCGACGTTTGGGAGACGCTGCCTGTAGAACATAGGAAGTTAAAAGCAAATAGAAACACATTTTTCAACAATAACTGACGTCACCACTAGCATAGAAATCTGTTAGCCTGTCATCTGAATAATATTTATTTACTGTAGTGATGAAACGGAAACTATAGTTTAGTCACTTGGATTCATTCGATTGTCAAATAACCACAGTTTAATGGAATATTGGAACTTTTGCTTTACAGAATTTTGTAAATAAAATAAATTTATGCATGTGCGTTAATTTTTTTAACGGGTGTTAGTTTATTAACGGATTTACACTTTAATTAATGCATTAATTTGACAGCTCTAACCATTACCAATTACCATATATTTTGTTTATACTAAGTCTAGGTGAACTACTTAGATTTCAAGGTCGTGGGGTCAAGGTTATGGTGATACTTGAGTGAGGTATAGACATTGACTTGTCAGCATGTCCGCAATGTTACTAGCCATGTTAGTAACCTGGCTTGTGTGTTTGACTTCTTATGGTGGCGGAAGCATCCAATAAGTGGGCGGGCCAGATTTGAGGAACGATCACTGAAAATGCAAGATGAAGTGCCGCAGGCATTGAGGGGGTGGGGTCTGAAGAGGGGTGTCCCCTCCTTGGTTGGGAAGGGGCCTGGAGAAAAGCTAGAAGAGTATTTTTATTGTCACTAGCTACCACAGATGTGCGGACTGCAGTTCATGTAAGCCGGAATTGTGAGCGTTGTTGCCTGTGCGTCAGTTTCAAATGGAGAACTGTAATATTCCCTGTATGTCTTTACGTTAAACTTTAAAAAAAGTTCCAATTTTTGCATGAAAAGTGAGATAGAGCCGACCCAAGGAGCTAAAAGTGGGCAGGCTGCGGCACATTCGGCCCAGTGGGCTTTGCCGCTAGTGTATGTATCAGCTGAGCGGTTGTTAGTGCTCCTTTATTTGTGCCTTGTCGTCTGGCTGTGATGTTACATTGTAAATTGTAATGGATGCTCTGTCATGAAATCAATAAATATAGTGATTTAAACATTTTTACAAGGAAAGGGGAGGCAGAAGGAAGAGGCGCTTCGCTGCAGAGAGAGGGAAAAGTAATAGCCGGCGTTGCTGCTTACTGTGCTGTTGGTGCAGTGATGTCATTGCTATTATTAGTCATAATGTACACACACGGAACGATGGACAGAATGACCAGTCTCGTAATCTCCTTCAATGTTCACTACGTTCACTTTGGGGGAGATAATAAATATAGTGGTGGCGGATGGATCTGTGCTAATTTTTGGCTGTTGTTATGAAGCCAGCACTCTGACGATGTATGTGATAGCAGTAGCACATGTGATGATTTTGTGTGGTTTGTAGTTTCACACTCCTGTCGCTGTAACGTTGGCTAGTCTGCCATCAGTGTCTGCCAAGAATCCCACTGTGCAGGTAAGCTTCAATGTTAGCATCAATATGACTGTATTGAGTTTATATGCTAGTGTTCATGCCAGCATTATAGGAACAACATTGATCGGCAACATGGTCAAGACCCTTCAGTGGCATCCAGTTAAAAAGTTTCTCTGTGGGGATTGGGGAGACACATTTCAGAGCTGCAAAGCACCACATGCCATACTGGATCACACATGTATTGCCACTCCTCCTCCCCCCTTCTCCCCTGCCATGACACCAGGGTAACCAGAAACATTTTAAAGATAAGCCCAGCCAGTGAGCTTTTTGGGGTTTTTTACCTTTGTAAAAAGACCCAGCTTGATGGGTCTTGTGATTTTTGTGGGTTTATTAATTGGTGAATTCAGACGAGTGTCCGTTTGCTGTCCACAGCTAAATGTACCAGTTTTTACGTGTGAGATCTAGCATAGCTGTAGCGCATATTAGCATGGTAATTCTGTCTTGATGTCTGTCACAACCTGGTACCGATCGGAGCCCAGGTGAGATAGAGACTTATGGTTTTTACCGTATGATAGCTTAGAGTCTCTAGTATTTTGCGACAAAATTTCATGCCACTGGGTGAAGGGGGTCCCCACAAGCGAGGGGGAGAAAGAGTGGCACCCCTCTTAAAAAGCATTATTTCACCGTTATTAACTCTTCTAATGTGAAAATGGTTGCAGATAGGCACATACATGCTGCTTATCATAACAAGCACTGGCAATGGGCTTTTTAGAAATGTCAACATCGATGACTTTGAATGACCGTGAACCCCCAAAATAAGGGATTTTAGTGAATTTTTCGCGATTTCGGGATGCGTCACGCACTTCAAGAGTGAATTGCGCCAAAATGGCTGGAGGTAGACCAAGACAACCTGCATATGAAATTTTCAGCATTGAATGTAGATTTTAGCAATTTAAGTTCGGACCCTCTAGGTTCAAGGAGGCCTGCGCACGTGGGTGTCAAATAGGGGTTTCCCTCTTAATAAGTGGTTATTTATCCGCTGCTGGCTTGTCTAACGTGAAAGTGGTTGCAGATAGGCACAGACATGCTGCTTAACATAACAAGCATCGGCGACGGGCTTCTTAGGATTGTCAACATTGATGACGTTGATTGACCTTGAAAGCTAAAAATAAGGGGTTTTGGTGATTTTTGGCTGCAAAAGAGTGAATTGCGACGAAATGGATGGCGATAGACCAAGATTACCTGCGAACAGGAACTGCTCTAGGCTCTCGCGCGTCTCGTTGAGCATTAGCTCAGATTTTTTGTTGAAAATTTGTAGGTTTAAATGTTTCAAAAACTTAGGTGGGTTTAGCGTCAAAAATCATCGTTTTTACGTACTATCTCGGGTGTCTCAGCCCAGTCTGACACAAGTGAACATGTTTTGTATTAATTCCAGTCATCATGTGTGTACTCATTCTACAGACAGTGGAGGAATAGAAGGCTAAGTTGAATAGTTGTGGTTATATTAAACTAAGATAGTTTAGCTGTTTTTTTCTGTAAACTAAATACTGCATTAACTGATTATTGTCATCATGTGCATTCATTCTGAACCTAATTCAGTGATGCTTCACGACAGACGTGTTGTCGTGTAACGGTGTCGTATGACTGCTAGATGAAACACGTTCTTGATCCACCCGGTGATGCTTATTAAAAATGCATCATGCGGTCTAAGACAAGAATACAAAACTTGTTGGTTGTAATTTTGCCTTCATTGTGTGACTTCATTGCTCGGCTGCACAGCTATGCAGTTGGAGTTGTGTCAAAGAGTTCGTTATACTTGGGCAACTTTTCGAACTTACTGATAGTATGTGTTTCAACATGGCCGAACAGTGTTTCTGACGATAATTTTAGTAATTTATTTTCTGGACTCAAAGCTGTATGTCCATTCCATATGTCGAATGAGATTGGTTGTGGTTTAGCTAATTCAATTGGTAAAGTGATATTTCCAGTTAATGGGAATGTTCTAGTAACCAAATGTCTGCATTTTTTTCTGTGCCAAAGTGTATCAGTAGTTGCTTGCTATTTTTTCTTTTCATAAGGTTAAAGGCCAAGTCGCATGAAAAAAATATTGCGTAAATATGTGTAGAATGTAGCACTAAGTAATAATACGCTGATCTAGTAAAATGAAAACATCGCTTTGAAGTAATTTTTAGAGAAGTATATTGTGCTGCGAAACACATCAGAACTCGTCACAGTACGTAACTGATGACGTCACTTTCAGTACGATTTGTTGACAAACTGACATGCACATTGAAACATCGGTTATACTCTGAATAACGTTGGATTTATAGTACAAGTAGTGACGCATAGGTAACATCAGAAATGACGTCATTGTTGATCTGTTTACTATTAGAGGTATGCGATTGGTAAAATTAACTATGTGTTGGAATATTGTGTTTTTTTAGTGGGCTAACTGTTGGTGAAAAATATGGCTTTTTTAGGCTATTGGCCGTAAATTAAGCTGCATTTGACCTCAAGACATTAAAGCTAGTTAGCACCCTTTCACAAGTGACGTCATAGTTGTGAAAATTGCTGAAGCAATGAAAAGGGAAAATTGAGTACTTTAAACATTATTTTTTTGGGGGGGGGTATTAAGATGTATTAGCAACCAGAAGATAAATGAATATTGACAAAATAACATTTGATAAAGCCAATTAGCACTTTGTAACAGTTACCACATGAAATGGGGCAATGTGACCTTTAAAGGTGGTGTATAGCTCTTTATAGGAAACCCATCTCAGCTGCCGTATGGGATCACGCAGTGTTACCTGCCACCCGACACAGGTGAATACACCCTGCTTTAACCCTGGCCATGTACGCTGGTACTCGATTTACCTACCCCAGAGGGATGGAAGGCTGAGTTGACCTAGGACGTGCTCTACAGATGCATTCTGTTGGTTTATTCATGTGTTGATTAATAGCGGCTGTATACTGCTTTTGGTCTTGGTCGGTGATGTTGTGAAGTGTCGGAAGGTTGATTGCGTGATTGCTCGATTGATTGACAGGTGCGTGTGAGTGATCTGGTTGGGAAAAGTGTCGGTAAGCTGACAGTGACGGCTGACACTGCTCGTCATCTCGGTGATGACGCTGTCGTGCTGAGCAAGAAACCGTTCACAGTCTCATCCGCTGACCCGTATGCTCCAATGCTTTTATTTTGTAGATGATTGTTAGTAAGTTAGTTTTCACTATGAGCTATTTCAGAAAATATATGGCTGGGATTATATGTGCTCTGAAATTCTGCTTTGAATTCTTGTAGCTTGCATTACATTAGATTCCAAAGTACTAAGATAGAAATCAGCCTAATGGAGTATAGAGAACTTACTGATAAAATCATTGGCAGAGATGATGCTGTTAAAAATTAAAGAAACGATACCTGATGACTGAGTCTTGTCTTGGTCGTGTTGACAGCTTGTATCTGATCTGCTCAAATCTTAGTAGTAACCATAAATGCATCAAAAAAATTAAAAATTACAACACAGCACTCGTGAGATATGTTGCCAGAATCCTTGTGTGTAAAATAATAAATTTAACGTAAAACAATCTGCTACAATTTTGGAGAGGTAGAATATTTTTTACAGGATTGCTTTTATTTGCATCCTATAGGAACTTGTCACTGCTGTATTCAACAGTATAGTGACGATCATATAAACCAATATTTTTTCACTTAGAGGACATGTTTGTGGCACTGTGATGTTGCCGTTGTCGGCTTACAGGTCGCTGTATGAGCTGGACTTGATGAAACTGGCTCCGGAGATCGGCTTCTACAGAATCACAATGTCCCTGGCTGCATCTCAAGCATCAGAACTCAAGCTCGTCGGCACTTCCGGAGCTCAGGTATAAGAACGACCGTGGAGATCTATGCGTTGCTAATGCAGCAACTTTTAGAACATGTCGTTACACTTTTGTTCAAAATTTTGGCTTGAAGTTGAATAACTTTTTTGGCAGTTTTGACTTTTATACTTTTCGATGGTTTTTGTCTGCGTCTGTACAGTACACCATGTCAACTGCGGAGATTGGTGTGAATACACTCTGATCAGCTGCGGATATACTGTCAACCGGGGATATCCACGGTCCACGGTTGACAATTTTTCTAAAATTGCATATCTCAGCTTCTGAAGGTCTACAGTTATTGCAGTGTGCTGGTATAGTTGACTTAGAAATGGGTGAAGTTTAGTATCTTAGGCTAAATGGCAACTAATGGCCATACAGGCAGTATAGCTCTATCTTCAGTTGACAACACAAAGTTAGGAATGTATCCACACTTGACTGTGTATCCACAGATGACTCCAAAAAGTCACTCAGCTGTATCAACAGGGGATATGGACTTTTTAGCATCAGCTGGGGAGGTCACCACTACATGCACCAGTAGAAAGCTCGTAACAAAAGGAAGCTGTAGACTGACACATGCAACTAAAAATAGCACACACAAGTACTGACTTCAGGTGTCAACTGGGGATGCACAATCAGTCACGTGTGGAAACATAGCCACGGATATGTCAACTGGGGACATTCAGGCTTATGCTCAGTAGACAGCTCATAATAAGAGGAAACTTTTTTTACTCCTCGCGCGCTACGTTTTTAACGTAGCAAAGAGGAGTATGAGATCAGTGTAATATTGAGGATCGACCGACGACCGACCTCTGTTCTTGGAAAAACTTAAAACAGCCATATTTCCACAATGGTGCCAGATAGATGCATGGTCACTATGGACCACCCATAGGAAGTTGACCATCGTGAGTCGAATGTTCACGTGACAGCTGACGTCACGTGACCCCAAAGGGTCAAGGTCGTGACCCCCTTATCCTTGAGGCGCTGTATCTCCATAAGATAAATGGATAGATGGGGAGACAATTTCCAATAATGACTTCGATGCCAGTCACTATTAGTATAATATTAGTCCGGTCTCAAATTGACGCCAGGTCTCTAATACAAGCTGAAAGGAACGAAAAAGCTCTTAGAAGAATATAGGAGAAAGTCATGCGTACGAGGAGTACATTAGATTGGTCACAATCTAATAATATTTTTTGTTAAATATTACAGCTGTAGATTAACACATCCAGCTAGAAATAGTGCTTCAGTAAACCTAACTTTATCAAGTCAACTGGGTATACACAGTCAACCAAACGTGTATACATCTCTAATTTGTGTATTATCCATGTTCCCAGTTGCCACTAAAAAGTCTTAAGGGAGGGGCCTGTTCCCCAGTTGACAGGTCTTACAAGTATGTGTGTGCTTACTAGCTGCTTATTGTAAGCCTGTGTACTGATGACAGCGTTCGTTCGAGAGCCAGCAAACATGGTCTTCAGTCCACTGCAGGTGTAAGTAAGTAAGTAAGTAAGTACGTGCATATTTAAAGTGCACAATGTCAGCCAGTGGCCGAATCTGAGGCACTTGGCTGAGCCGCTAGGGGGAGCA
>Ga0209671_1002798_pt1 | contig 16307 bp, 11 predicted proteins | sample WorMetHERISLAND2_2_FD_187401 | JGI IMG/M metagenome (GOLD analysis project Ga0209671, IMG submission 187401) | Marine gutless worms symbiont microbial communities from Max Planck institute for Marine Microbiology, Germany - Olavius geniculatus... | ecosystem: Host-associated > Annelida >...
TCCCCGAAAACCCCCCTATAGGCGCAAAAATCTCTTACACAAGCCGAGTTATAGCCCATTTTGTCCCAAATTTTGTTGCCATGGCAACCAGAGAGGGTTCAGGGTAAAATTAAATGACACTGTTAAATTCGCCATCCCCGAAAACCATACCTAGAGCCAAAAATTACGACTCTATCTTATACACAGCCAAAGTTATGACCGTTTAAAGAATTGCTTAATTTTCCCCATAGGCGCCATTGTAATTTTTTCGATTTTTGCGAATAAATACGTGAAATATTAATTTCAAATTTTTTAACCCCCAAAAGGCACATCCTTGCGCGAGACCACGTCGTTTGAGCCATCGCACGCAAAAATCCGCTGAAGGGTCTGACCTGTAGGTGAGTTTCTGAAAAAAAAGGTATATGGCTACAAATTTTTTTGCGTATATTTCACCCATTTGCCAGGAAGCCCCCCTTGGAGGGATTTACATGAAATTTTGCATGAGGGGTCATCTCGCCAACGTAATCAACCGTGCCAAATTTTATCTCAATCAGATCAGGGGCTTTGATTCTGTGGGGGGTCGAATTTTTGGCTTTCCCATAAGAAAGAGAAGTCGCCGTTAACACAGGGCTTGAACTACCGTTCAGCCTGTGATATTTTTACAAAATTTGAAACAGTCACTGAGACAATCGTTCTGAACTTGTCTTCAAAGTTTGAGCTCTTGGTCTAAGGTGGGTATGCTGCTGCTTGATCCCACTGTCAATAACAATGCATTTAATGTATCTTGATGAAAACAAGCTCTGACATCATAATGACGTTACACTGAGCACACCCGGTACTTGGGGTGTAGGTCATAATGGGTGTAACCATAAGTAATGTTAAGATAGTGCAGTATATGATATTTTGTTGAAATCCATGAACTACAAACTGAATTAAGTGTGTTTGAAGCAGGGGACTGCTAATTTTGAACATGGTGTAAAATACTGTATACGCCACATCACTATACATTAGGTAGCAACAAAATAATACAAACCTTTGCAGATTCCTGCTGAAAGATTATTTCAGATGTCAGCAGCGAGTTAAAGAACGATGCAACAAAACTAACACGCCTGCAACACAATGCATTCCAACGACAAATCATAAAAATGACAACATACACTAGTAACCACTAAGTAACAAACATGACACGCAGCCTGCAAACGTTCTGCTGCGATAATTCCCAAGATTTTTCATTTAAGCGAATCTGTTATCGTCGTCAATTCTAAAAAAATGTTAGCAGCCAGTTAAACAAAAGCAGCAGCAGTGGTAATGACAGACAGTTAATAACACTTCTGCGTGCAGCAAGCAACAAACTATATCAGCTCTCATTCGAGCTACTTTTATTATCCATGTGTTAGTTTACATAATCTAGCACATAGAATTATTTTTAAAAACTCAAACAAAAATATATTTAAAAAACAAAATCTTCACAGCAAGATATTAATGACATTTTTTGCAGCCAAAATACAAGGGGCGTTCAATAAATTCCAGGACTGTTCTTCTCAGTAAGCACACAGTGACAGCTGAAAACCAAAACTATTATAAAGTTGCACTGCCACTACTGTATGTTACTTACCATGGTTTCATTTATGACATCACGTTGTGACGTCATTATTATTAAGACATAAATGATGGGCGTTGACGTTTGTTTAGAGAATTAGATAGTGAATAATCATAAAATTTTCTAGTTGCAGAAGGTGTAGAAAGTACTGAAATTTATTGTAGATTATTTGTAATAATTAGCAGTGACATTTTATCAAGTTTGAAAGTGTCTGAATAGTTCGCCTGCTTTTGCAGCAATCATTAGTCAGTTAGTGATGATGTCAGAGCTAGAGCACTGCATACGGCAAAAACAGTCAGCTGCAGACAAAGCATTTTTTCGTTTACTTGGAGAGTTGTTCTTGCAGACTTTTTGCTTAAAGGACATACTGTGAATGAACAATATGACCAGGCATTATTGTCCAATTGATTACAACCAGCAATTCGCAGCAATTGACCAGGTTTGCTGTCATTCTTAACAACGGCAGAGCCCCACCGTGCGATAGGCGAATTAGACAGTTAAGAAAATGGAAGAAATGGGCTGGAAACTGCTATAGCATTTGCCATACAGTCCAAACTTAACTACAAGTAATTTTCATTTGTTTGGACCACAAAGTGAATCACTTAAGAGACATTAAGTTTAAAAACGACAAAGATGCTCTACAGCATTTTGTCCGGAAAGTTCTACAGGTGCCAATAAAAAACTTAATGCTACAGGTTCCAGCCGACTTGCAGGGAGAATATGTTGAAAAGTAATGTAACTGTCAGCAATGTGCGATTTACTGTCGTTGTATTAAGGATGTAGTCCTGGAACATATTGAACGCCCCTCGCATTGCAAGTGTTAGTTTCTACTGTAAACCATGCAGAAAAATATTAACAACACAATCAAATCGTCAAATAAATGATAGGTACACACACCTGTTGTGCAGGGACGGCAGTTCAGTGTGTAGCTCAGCATTGATAATGTCATAAACACCCTTAGCCTCGGCTAGTTCCTGCTCTGCCTGAAACCATGCACAAATGACTGCCAATCAATGGCACAATTGTCGAGATACAGAAACTGCAAATGTTTAACTGAGAAAACACAAAACTCCAACAATTATGTTAAATAAATTGTTAAAAACTCACAAGTTGTCATTTGATACAGTCACAAACTGGATATATGAATATAAAATGTTTGTAAGATAAACCAGAACATAGCCAGGGTTCTTGATCTTTGGCAGTTACCGGTTATTTTACAGGTTATTTTTCAGCTTATTACCAGCTAATGATGTGAATTCGTTAACCAATGGGTTATTAGTCTCCGTACTCAGCTTTCTCAATAATTTGTACAAAAATGTACACAAATGAAAGACTCCAAATTCATCAGCATTTTCTATAATTACACTGGCATCTGAAAATCTGTTTCCCAAAATGCCACGAAGCTCTGCCTTTAAACAATCAACAGGGTCCATGGAATATTTAATCCCTGACCTCCTTATAAATGAATTTCACTTGCTGTCAAAATAATATCCACCAACACCCTGCTTAAACCTACAACCAGGCAGACACCTGTGATAAGGCCAGACTTACAATCAGGTGTGTACATAACAAATCTGCAGATAACAGAATGAGTCCTACCCTTGAGAGCTTCACTTGGTCAACTTTCTTGGCATTCATTGTGTCAAAGTTATGACGTGCAACGTCATAGTCAATTAACTTTCGACCACGCTTTGCAATCTTTGCCTGCAATGAATGCTAACAATGATCAGATATATCACATAAAATATGACACCCAAGGAAACTACTTTCCACGCAGCCTAGAACTGTGAAAAACAAGGTGAATAGCTGCTCTGGTAGAAAAAACCGTTGTAGATGCAAAAGCAATGTCACTTAGCCTGTATACTGGAATGGGACAGGGCAAATTTTTATCTCCTGGAACAAAAAGTGACTAACAGTAATCTTTGCAATCAATCCACAATGTCCCCACAGACAGAACAATGCAAGCTAAATACAAAATTCAATAAATGACAAAAAAGATGAAAACAAACTAACCTTCAACTCAATAAATTGTCCAAGATACAATGTCAGTGGATTATATAGCTGCTCCATCAATTTCACCATGTAATCTTCCCAGAGGCTTGTCAATTGCTGAGACAACAAGTTATCAGCAAATAACCATGTGTAACTGATTCACACATACAGTAACCCAGGGTATGCTATGGCCATACTTCCAATCACCTTTTGGTTAATTTTATGTACTACTGCTTGATGCTGGAAAAATAAAAAGATGTCACTACATGGATGGAACCTGAATTTATAGTTTTTGAAAATTTGTCCTACATGCATTATGGCGCATTTTGTCGATGAACAGTAATTCATGAAGTCAACCAACTGGACGTCATGATGTGACCCCATGGTTTACTCTGTAAATCTGGATTCACACCAGTTATGCAATACCCCCTTAACAGTAAGTAAGCAAAAACAATCACAAATGTGACGAGAACGACAATAAAATCTTTAAACAGTTAGAATTAAGTTATAACATGTTGCATGTAAACACTGTATAACTTCTGCCAAAACTGCATTGGTGCACAAACTTTTTCAGACAAAGATTATTAAGCATGACCTTGAAACCACTGAAACACATCTAAGCTTACAAATAATAAAGATCCTAAATTTTCAAGCACATCTGACTTTTCCTCCACATACCACAATACGCTGTTTGAAACAGACTGAGAAAACTAGTGTAGATTCAACATACATCGACAGCTGAAACTACATCACTGGATCCCAGCCAGTTAGCTTCATATGCATCTTTGACTGCTGAGTACATGTTGTGACTTGCAATCGACATGTCTGTATACAGAATAATCATAACATTCCACTAAAAGCGGTTCAAGCAATCAATATACACAAAAATTTTAAGAAGTTTTTCTTGACCTCTGTCTAACCTGCAGCAATCAGGTACTGGCAACGACAATTTTGAATGCCAGCTAAAGACGTACTTCTTCTGACAGATGGTAGCACAGTACACAATGTCACCAATGTTTAAACTGTGCAACAAAAAAATGTACAGCACTTATTTAGACACTTAGTTCTGCAATACACCTATAACTAGAAAGCAGTCAGAGACCGCAGACCTCCGCCATCGCCATGTTGTTCGCCAGGTGGCAGCACCATATTCGGTTTGGCAGCGGTTTCCCTTATGCCCCATTGAAAGCAATGTTAATGAAAATTTCAAAGTGATCCAGAATCCAGGATTCCTTCTGGATCACCCCCAAAATTGAACCACTGGTAGTTTTTGCCATTCCCGACATTCCCAGAAAATTTCAAAAAGATCTGTTTATAACTTTTTGAGTTTCTTGCTGACACACAGACAGACAAACAAAGTCTGGCAAAAACATAACCTCCTTGGTGGAGGTAACTATTACTGCTACAGTACTATGAACACAACTATGGTACTACTACTACTACTACTACTACTACTACTACTATTACTACTACTACTACTACTATTACTACTACTACTACTACATCAACAATTTCTTTTCAATCAGTCAAATTTTGCAGAATTACTCCAGGCTAGGCCGGGTCCCACAAAAGTGTAAAAGTGAATGCTAACAAAACTGCTAAAGCTTTTACAGAATAAAATACAGAACAAAATACAGAATACACAACCAACAGCATCACAGCACTAAAAGATAGAACTTTGCTGTTCATAATATAGTGAAAAAAATCACTCTAAATAATGAAATGATATACTATAACAGTAACAGCTAATTTGCATACCTTTTGCACATGTCATATAACGTTTCAGCTCCTTCTGAATTCTTTGCAAGCTTGCCTACAAAAAAACAGCAACAACACAAAAAAGTGTGGTAACTCAACGCCACTTGTCCACATTACAGATCGTAAACAAAAGATACTGGGATTAAGGTGTGACTCCATATGGCTAGGGACCAACCAAATTCATGGAAAAAAATGCATGATTTCACGGCAGAATTTTTAAAATGTGTCAAATTTCACGGAAAATTCACGGAAAGAGTTTTGCAAATTCACGGGCCTCACAGACGTTATTTCGAGGTGCTGCGCTATTGCAAACGAAGAAATTTCAGAACAACGAATATTTACTACACTATAAGTCAAAACTCAAGACAGTCAATGGCAACTACTTAGTGTTGAAGTGCGACACGTAGCTAACAGCAACATTCGTACAAAAGCTGCTGATAAAACTCTGGAATTGTCATAAATTAAACTAAAAGCACTAAAATTCACGAAAAAATCACGGATTTCACGGAAATCGGCGTTTTTCACGGAAGAAGGCAATTTCACGGAAAATGTCACGGCCGTGAAATCGTGAATTTAGTTGGTCCCTACATATGGCAGATGATGATGCTCTATAGCTCTGAGATGGGTTTCCACTAAAATCTACAACCCTTCAACCATTTTCACCTTTATGCCAATATGATACATATCAAAATGTATAACTATAATCAGTTGAGAAAATGACAATGATTCAAAAATTCCAACATTCTATCTAGTCTTTTTTGGCATTATCAGACAAAAAAAATACATGATCAAGAAGTACATGCTGTGCACTATCATCAACAACATGAGACACGAGAATTGGAGATATGAATATTACAGTTACAAAATGGCCTATGACTGCTGCAACATTAAAATGCAATGGGTTACCTGTTGATCAGCAAAGTTCACCACATGCTGTGCAAATGTTGTGTCGGTTGTTCTGTCTGCTTTGCCAAGATTTTGCAACACCTGACAACAGCAGGTTTGCAGCTCTATCAACTGCATCACACTTTAGTTACAATAATTCTTGCAGTAGATTGGCGATCTTGCTGTTAGCACTGGAAAATTGCTAGAGGTAGATCGGGTAGGCACATTATTAGGTACATAGTAGAACTTATGTTCCTGGTAGTCATAGGACCATGCCACGACACTGTCACGTATTTAAGTCAGGCTTATTAAGTATTATATCAGAGTTCATCTCAAGCCATATCTGTTTCTTTGTAACACAGACTTAAAAATATGTTGTTTTTGAATAAATTTGGTAAATGATAACAAAGTGACTGATATTTCAGTCCCAACCACAGTCCTGGTAATGCAGTGAAGAAATTGGCTTTATTCTTACATTAATAATGTGATAAATGTAATTAGATAAAGTGGCGGTCTACCATTAGTAATTTTCTGCTCACTAGTGCGAGATCGCCGATCTACCCCCAGCACTGACCCTTTAGTTAACACCAAATCAATATCACGGTAACATGAAGTATTAAAATAATGAAATAAACTTTAACTCTTGCTCACTAACTAACCGCTGCCGTAATATTTAAAAGCTAGTAATATATTTGGTACACAATAAATAAACTGTCACCTTTTCTTTTGTCCGTGTAACTTTCTTTTGCAGCACTTTTCCGAATCCCTGCTTGTTACTTCCGGACTCTTCTGTCGCCATCTTTACCGGATGTTGTTTTCGACTTTTTCACTGGTAAGCAAAATAAGTAAATGCAGTTACACCAAAGTGGTCCAACTGGCAGCAAAACAAGTTGTCAAACATTGAGCAGCTCAGCGACCTTGCTATACTGTACCGTGACGTGATGACGCAGCTGCTTGACAAGCACTGTCCGTCCGTTCGTTTGTGGATCACGGTTGTATTGTGGCTAAACAATGCAAAATAGGGCCAAGGTTGATATTGATCACTAATAGGAAATAGCATAGTAAAATGAAAATCATCGATCTTGGATGACTTTGAAGGTCAGTACTGCAACAGCAACTGTATAGCCTCTAGGCTGTAGCACGTCTTTCCTAGCGACAGCTGGACTTCTTGTTTGTGAATTGATACACAAAGTTTGACGATTTAGACTTTAATTAGCAAAACTGTGCAAATATTTCGGCGTAGGGGCGATCATGGGACGTTGCACAGTCTGCACAAGTTTGAAGCTGAAATGGTAGGCTTAAGTCACCAAAAAATTGCAAATGGTCTAGTTGCTCGCATTTTGCTCTTTGCTGCATCTTTGAAGCATCACACCGCTGCAATATTACCGTCTGCATTTGCTTCATGCGCTGGAGTGGTTAGCGTATAAACCAGTGTGTCCATGGCGCCGGCTTACCTGGGTGACGTTCAATCATTAAACTTCCTGGTCGACAACGCCTTCGTTTAGTTCGTTCATCATCGAACTCGTCACTGCCTGTAGCACTCTACAATCTACATCGGCGAGCAATGTTGGGAAAACTCAGACAGAAAATGAATTAAATCACACAATATTCCGACAGCCAGAAATTTTGAGAGAAAGATTGGGGCAATATTGCTTCCTTCTCGTACTTTGATCATCCCTTCCCTGGCCACGACGTGACTGGCCAACGTCATCAACGATCGATGGCGCGACAGCTTAACAACGAATTCACGATAATGATTGTTATATAGAAGTACAGACCAAGTTGGCTTAAAATGCGCGAGAACCTTAAACTTTAAGTTATTGACATGCGACAACAGGTAAAATACAAAGGTGTAATATTAAATTTTTAAAATTTTTATTTACCGTCAGAAACAATGAATCAGAATTTTGTCACAAAAAGACTAATGCAATAGTGCAATGCAGCCTAGCAGGTGGTATACTGTAGGCATGTGTTATAGTGTAAATGCTAAATGATTCACGGATTAACTATACAACCGATTGCAGATTGCAGACATGTGCTTCATAAATGACTAGAAAAGCCAGTATCATGCTCACGAATTAGTCACAAATGTACTATCAAAATTAGTTAAAATTCGTATTCCACACTGTACCCCAGATAAACATTCAAATTTTGCATCATAAAAACGTAATTTAACAATTTTAAAAAATTAGCAAACTTAAAGTGAACGCAAAGTGGACAAGCATCACTTCAACTTAACCACAGTTAATCCGAGAATGAAATAGTAGGCCAAAACGAGTCATCAATTTTTTTAAAACTCAGTCCATATTTGCAAAATTACGAAGACAGAAGTGACACCGATTTATCTGCTATACGGTGAATATACTCGTAGGCCTACCGTGCAGTGTACAAGGTCATAGAACGTTAACGTGCACAATGTCATGTTTTTCTATTCTATCACGTTCAGCGCACACTATACTGGGATTGTTCGAACTGGTGACCGAGCTTGCGCTGCTTGCACTAATAACGCAGCGAAACGACGTCGAGCAGCTGCCAGAAACCAATTACGATGATATCCGTCACGAACTCACACAGCTCGACACATGCCATCAGGGCAAAGCCGAACCACAGCCCGAACACACCACCGAGATCCGATATGTATTGCATTGTCTGCACACAACATAACGAACGACACTACGTACGACAAATTTAGCGGATGCACTAAAGTACAAACATTTACTATACTGGTACACTACAATGACGCTTTGAACATTGCCTATAGCCCACAAGGCGCACCATTTCGCCCCCCCCAGTTAGAAAAAAAACAATTATATAGCCTAGTGCAATAATAACGGCAAATTGTGTCTAGTATAAATTGAAAGTATTGTGATCTTTTAGTTGTATTGGTAGGCTTAGTGCAGCAACAGTTCAGGTATCATCATAATTATAGAATAATAGGCCTGATAAAAATGTGCATCTGTACCACAACATTTGCACACATTATCACGCTTACCGAGTAGCTCGATGATTCGGTATAATCCTTGTACACAATGTCCTTGAAGTAAATTTGCAATTTCACGAGATTGTTGTCCATATAATCGTAGTCGATCTCGTCGGAGACTGCGCCGAGCTTTGGCTTCAGACGCTGCAGAACTGACGTCTGCATTAACAGCCACGCATTTCTTGGCGTTCAACAGTAAACGTTTCAACCGAGAATAGTCGAAGAGAACAGATTTGTTCCGCTACCAATATTTTAAAATGTGTAAGCTGTAGCGCCTGCGCCTAGAAAATGTTTCTGTGTTGACGTTGTGTATAAACACAGCAACAACAGCAGCAACAGACAGCAAGTTATTAGGCCTTTTTGTCTACCACTTTTTCTAGGCTAGCAGAAATCGTTATATCTTGAACTATGTTTAAATTAACGCGCAGGATGATATCGCATTAAAACACAATGCTATTTTTTTCATAAAATTGCCATGGCAGAATTAATGGAAAGCAATTCTTTTCTTTACCGATCAGTATCTCACCACTGGCCTGCGCATCAATACCTGATCCTAACTGATTTCCGTGAGAAGGCAAATCGACATCAAAATTACAAAATGTAACCAACTAATCTTTCCGATAAGTAAAAATAAATAAACAGACAAACAGTAATTAATTAAACCAAATGTACATGAATTATAGTGACGGCATCTCACCCACAAATGTTTCGGAGGCCAACTGGATGCGGTAGAGTCCAGATAAAACAGCTTCTCCCTAAAATCGAAAATCAGAACAAACTACAGCCAGTTACAACAATGACTACGATATAGGCCTACATTATGGAACGATGTACTCGCATAGGCTATTGGTGTGTGCTATAAATGTGACTGCAACAACGATGAGATGAAATCACTGAAATGGCTTAACAAACGCTCGAAAACTGACAGAAAAAAAGTTTAGTTCTGCACTCAACTATTAAATTCATGCAGCTGACGAAATACTGTTTTACTGAATCAGAGTTTATGCGATACTAACAGCTTTAGTATGGCTTTAACTCAACAAACTACACAGAAGTGCAATTTCTGACAGTTTGAAACTAAAATTCTACTTTAATGCACAAATAACGGTAACGATATTATATTACGTTTAAACTGCAAGTTGTCGTGTGCCGATATTTGCATTAATGATATGCCTAAGACATAATCACGTTATTCAGGATCATGTTATTCCGTGCACATGCATGCTATCGGCGACTTACGTGCATCTGGGCGGACAATGGCAATCCAGCTTGTTCTCCGCAAACATGCGTTGTTGTGAATACTTACAGTCATCTGCAGTTACAGCACAACGACATACTGCATTAACTTACTTACTTAGTACTTACATGTACTCACTAGTAACCGCATACTGGCTTACGTTAAAGATGCAATCAGATCATTCAGATAAATGCCTGGATTTCAGGCGAAATCCGTCTTGCAGCACAAGCGACTCCGCATATTCCTACACATTTCTTCGTAGCGTGGTCTGTCGTCTGTTGTCTGTCCGTAACCCCGGGGAACAAGGGAGATTTGGGGGAGTTAAAAAAGCTTGAACCCCCAACAAAAACATGCGATTGCAAATTGCAGCCAAGCCGCAAATTTTGTGCTGAAACCTGGCAAATACAATGAGAGACGACAAAATAGTAAAAACTCATAGCACAAACACATTCACTACAAGTGACTAAAATCCAAGACTTTGACGCCAAAGCAAAGGCTAGAACCGCCAGATCTTTTCGAGGTCAAGGTCATTGTCCTGATTTTTTGTCCTCAAGCTGTCCTCGAAGTCCCAGTCCTCAAGGACCTCATCCCCGAAAAGAAATAGCATACCTTGAGTGATATTGTTGACTGAACAGACGGGTACGGTGACGTAATCAAAAGCTTCTGCTTCGTCAGCCGGGTAATACGCATCCGAACAACCGCACTGCTTTATCACGTGACGCTGATAACATGTCTTCTGACACGCCTGTGCAAGTTAAAAACTGAAAATTACAAACAAAGCTTACGCTGTCAAGTCTCGCACAAGGCTAAAACTCTCCGCGGTAGCCACAGTGAATTTTATTTCCATTTATGCAGCGCTTGCAAATATTGCCAAATTACTTTGGCCTTAGACATTTCTATTGTCTGTCCAATGCAATGCATAGCATTGGACAGAGTATAAAATCACTTTTGTGTCCGTGCGTCCGTGCGTGCGTCCGTGTGTCCTACATTTCTTAAGCTATCTTCCTTCCACCTTCCCTTTCCCTTCCGCTTTCCCTTCCCCTTCTCCTTCCCCTTTTCCTTTTTCATAAAGTCAAACTCGTGACCCCATTATCTTTGAAGCGCTATATCTCCGTAACGGTGCCAGATGGACGCATGGTCACTATGGACCACCCATAGGAACTCGGCCCTTGGGAGTCGAATGGTCACGTGACCGATGACGTCACGTGACCACAAAAGGTCAAAGGCGTGACACCATTAGATCTATTTCTGAGGCGCCATATCTCCATAACGGTGCAAGATAAACGCATGGTGACGACGAACCATTTATAGTGAATCGAATGGTCTCGTGACTGACAATGTCTATTGTCTAATTAAAATAATAGAGAAGGATAAAAGGATCACTGCTGCTGTACAATTTGAAATTAAATTGTTTGATTTTTTTACCAGTTTAAACAGCTCACTGATTATATTTATACGGACATATAGGCCTACTGTAAACTATTGAAATGCATTGGACAGACTCCGTGTTCGTATGAACATTATCTTGTTACTACGAGTGTTATAATGTCATCGTAATAGTCATCGTCGTAATTACTACTGACCGTGACGCTGTAGTTGACTGGATATTTTTCGCCATAAACGTTATTTTTCAGGTTGTTTTCATCAACGCATTTCTCACCCACCCTCGGCTCGCGCGTCACTGTTTTCTGTAAACAAATGCGACTCAGATGTGACTTTTAAAGCTGATAATATACCAACATGTCTTACAACGTAGGCCATAAATATGACATATAAAGGCAAAAGGTGACGATATTGTTGGCAAAAATACATTGTCATAAAACTCATAAATCTCACCTTACGACAATTCATTATAATAAAAATAGCATTATTTTTAGGCAGCACCGCTGAAATCATCTGTTTCGAAGCGTGGTTTGTCTGTCTGTTCGTCACTGTTAAAATGCTAAAGAAAATGTGATATCTAATTTTGCCCACAAAGCAACACTGTATGGACTGTCACCATAAAAAATTGGTGTCGGAATTTCTAGTCAAAACGTTGTTGCAAATTGCAGCCAATCTGTTACAGATAGTCGAATGCTTAGTCATACTATATTTTTAAAATATTGGCTAGACAGCTTGATAGCACATGCGTTGATTCGAAAAGCCCCGACATACAGTAGTTATACTGTAGCACCTGCGTGAAGGCAATTTCAGTCTGATATCCGGGACTGACAAGCTTGCCGCGGTCTTCAGGAAACGGCATGAGATTCTGTGGTTGGATAAGTACAATAAGCCCCGCGGTCGTACCGACTTCAGTCACGTACTGGTGCTGCTGAACGTTCGCTATCAGACTCAAACCTACAGCAACGGACGCACGCAGTATACGATGACAACCGCTTTACGCATGAAAGTTCGTGTTTAACATTTATAAATTTACAAAAAAAACGCGGTATTGTCCGGTACTTGCTATAGCGCTTCTTGCATGGAACAAACTTGTTACGTGGCCAGAAGTGCTTTACAATCCCGGAAATGGCAGCTGATTAGCATCAGCTAATGATACCGCAGCGCACTATGCGGCCATCTATTGCCCGCGTCAGTGAACAACTGGATCCGTGGTTTGCAGCTAGCAGATACTCCATCGCCCTAATCAGCCACACTAACGCCATTTGTTGCGAACGATGCATTGATAGTAACGTTGCGTGATTCCATATGACAGGTGACGCTCTGTAGTAAAAAATGGGTTCCATGAAAACTGAAAAGCAATACGCGCCTTTTAACCTAATTTTTGTCGCTCTTGTAGTTCACCTCTTTCTTCCGTTTTATTACTTTTCCATTGTACACGTGAATTTCTTTAGTAGTCAATAAACACTTAGCACACTTTGCTAGAAGAGACGGACTGAAACGAACCGTGGGTTCTGCCACTGTGTGACGAATGTTTCAGAGGCTGACTTTTGTTCCACCCGGCGTTGAACACGTAACAGTTGCCATAGACTGGGTTGTTTATCAGCGTAAAATCACTTCAAATTACATCAAAAATCGGCACTTATAAACTGTCAACAGTCAATTCATTATATTGCAACAATTTGTGTAGAAACTATCAGGAAAAACTTATCAGGAAAAACGGCTGTTGTTACTAACACTCATATAAGTTACAGCACCATGGTAAAACTGGACAGTCAACAACTATACTGTTGTGCTACTTTTGGTTGGTCCGGTTCTCCAAGAAAAAATTTCTGTACGGGATTACTGCATGGGACTAATTTACTCGTACAAGTTGAATGTCTTTCCTGTCACCAATAAACCATGTCTGTTAATGTAGGAAACAAGAAAGGCTATATACTACTGCAAATAATGGAAGGTCACAAACATCCGCTAAAACTATTGCTTAGACTTTTGTCATTAACTCCAACTATTCAAACTCTGATCGTAATATTTTCAGCGACCTGTTGGATTATGCAGGCCTACGTGAAAACGGGGAGAAACACGAAAACGTTGTTTAACAGAAGTAATAACTGTGACATTACTATAAAGCCATACTAAAAGAAAAGAAACGTTTATGATACGAACCGTTGCGTGGAACAAGGAGATCCATCGTACACGCAGTCGACGATCAGATCACTACATTTGAACCCGAGTTCAATTTTCTGACTTTCCGATAATGTTGCCAGAGTTTCGGTCAGCTGTTCCGATTTCAGAAAGTCGTCTCTATACGCCAATCGCTCTGGGTGCTTGCTTCCGACTAGAGCGGTGGGTGGCTCAAATTTCGGAGTGTTTCGATCCAGTTCTACAACTGTTTTCGGCTTCTTGTTGGCGCACTCGGATGCGTCGGTTAAACTGTCTGCGGCACAGAACGTACAGGCCGGCCTGGTGGAAGGGACGCAACAGCGACAACAGCAGTGTAGGTCCTTGGGAAGCACTGAACTGGTCAACGTGGACTGACTTACGCTGGATAGTTCTGACGATGTCTGGTCAGAATATATTGCTGACGTCTGCTGTGAAGTTGACCCTTGCACGTTGGCTCGACTTGTCTCGGTTGTCATCGCGTGATTTGTTGTCGTTTTCATTTCCAAAAGTGTCGTTGTTGTTTTACTTGTCGTTGTTGTATCACCTGCAGTCGTTTCTAGAGACGTCGTTGTCGTTCCAAGTATCGTCGCGTCTGGTACGTTGACGCTGTGATTCAGTGAAGCCAAAGTTGCCGTCGAGAAACTCTGGTCTGTCAGAAGCTGTGCACTGTTCCAATCGGTCGACTGGCGAATGGCTGCTTGCTGCGACGAACTCTGTTCCGTACGCAACTTGCTACGAGTCTGCTCTGTATCTGCTGCAGTTTCCTTAGCCCTCAGCCAGCCATCAGTTTACACTGCAAGACTAAGACTAGTGCATCGCGCGGTGTACTTGTTTACGCTTCAGCTATCACTGGCATTTGTTGAAACTTTTGGTTTGTATTTGCTGCAGTTGTCATCGTTATTGTCACGCCTTGTGTCTGAAGCGAACTTGGCGCGTCCTCCGCTCCACGCTGACTTGTAAACGATTCAGTGCTGACTGCATCGTCGCTGGATGTTGATGACGTTGCCATGGCAACGACTGTGCTCGCGCTCTCCGAAGTCATCATGTTATCACCCGAAGAAGTGGTCGGCACAACTGATGCAAAAAGAAATAGAAACAGTTGCTAATGATTAAATGTCAGTCACTTTAAAAATCGCGGACACACTTGTGTTCTAATGCGATATAACGTAAGCTCCTTAAACAACACCTGCGTCAATGAACAAAGTTTTACAGATAAACACAATAGTAATGTTAAGTAAAATTATGGTTTTAAGCCAGTATGTCCGGCTGTCTCTAAATCGTGACATTCAAATCCAAGTGCCTGAAAATAAGTATTTCCTGTAACATTAACGGCTGCAAAAATTTCTAGCTCAGCGATTCTAGTTTCTGGCAGCGTAACAATGTGCTGCTATTCACAGAACTTTCCTGACGAAATGGCAAAAAACAAGAATGGGAGATTAGAATCGGCTCTACGATCGGTTTTCTACGCGGCATATCTAAGCTTTCTGTGATTACATAGTGTGTATAACACAGTATTGTGTGCCATACCGTCCGCAGGCGATGTGGTGGTAGGAGGCAGACATTCGATGGCGACGTCTTCGGTGTGGTCGCAATCATGCAGACCCCAATAATCGTGACCGCAGTCATCAAGCGAATTTTCCCATCCCGTACATTCGACCGAATCCAGCCAAATCGGACCGCTCCCGGGCCCATAGATGTTCGAAATCCTCTGTCCGAAGCGTCTGTATCAGTATAAAGTCGTATGAAATTGTTTTAAAGACTATAGAAGGTACGCGTAATCTAAGCTTATTTTAAAAACCATTGTGTTAAGAGCGACTTGCTAATTACGTCAATAACTTGGAGTAAATTGCATACTTTGGTAACTCCATATTTTAAATTATAGTATATGAAGTTAAAAAAACTGCATTTAAATGGTAAACGCAATGGCAATAATCGGACTGATACCAGAAAAAAACAACCAACGCAGTAAATACCAACAGAATGAATCTCATGCAAATTATAGGTTGTTATTATCATCATCACAGGTTTATTTCAGGCAACACGGCCCATAGCAAACACAAATAACACAAAGTTACACAAAAAACACACACATAAACATATATACACGGTAAGTAAAAGAAAAGGAAAAAACACACAACAAGGTAAAATACGTATAAGCCTAGATCATAAAACCAAATTCAGCTGAGAAATAATACCATTGCAACAATTTTTCACCTGTCGCTTAAATCTAACTTTGCTGTTCCATATCAAGGTGTCAAAACTAGGCAATTCTAGTTCAAACAACATATTTGTTACACTGTGATACTTTGGATAATTAAAGAAAAGTTTCATAC
>Ga0209671_1002799_pt1 | contig 16307 bp, 9 predicted proteins | sample WorMetHERISLAND2_2_FD_187401 | JGI IMG/M metagenome (GOLD analysis project Ga0209671, IMG submission 187401) | Marine gutless worms symbiont microbial communities from Max Planck institute for Marine Microbiology, Germany - Olavius geniculatus... | ecosystem: Host-associated > Annelida >...
GAGTATAAGACTGTGATCACTATGGGAAATCACTTCCTTCCGCGACCGTAAGTCGGACGCTGGCTCTCGGTTATAGGCGGTACGGTCAGCCCACCCTAGCAACAGCTGGACTTTTTATTTTTGGGCGGTGCTACTACACTATCCTGGCGGCTAATAACCTGCTTCGGCTGCAATGCATATGGCGAATGAATTATTGAACGATGGACAGAAGATCGGACACCGACGAGACGGTCGGTGCTCGCAACAGCCTACGTGCGACGTACGTACGGATCAGAACTGGATAAGCATTGCGTCCGGCCGGTGGCCACCCACCAGTTGCTGCAAGCAGGAACTATAGCTGCGACAGACGACGAATACCATTGCTGCTGCTGCTAAGCAAGGACCGACTGGCACGGCTTGTTTGGCGGGTGCAATAAATCACATTTCACCGGCAATTGAGCAATGCACGCGACAGCTCTCTCCGAGCGCCCGCCGAGGCGCCTGCTCGCTCGGTGACCACCCATTCTACAGCATTGGTGCTGGGGGACGCTAAAACGCGGGAGCGGAAAACGAGAAAGTGGAAATGTGGCACTAGAACGCAAGGGTGACATTCTTATGGAAACAGCACTGTACGCTTGCCGCGGTGGGTTAATTTATAATGTCGCAGATGTTTTGCAGCAAATATGGGTTTTCGATAATTTGAAACAACATTTCACATACCGATATTTGAGTTGTTGGCAATTCCACAAAAATATGGCGCTAAACTACAACACAAACGGCAATATATCGTTATGCGTGGAAGCCTATGGCTTTAAGAAAATGCGCTTAACAATTATGATTAATTACTCTGTCGTTTCCGTCTAATTTTTATCAGTCAATCAACAGCCTATCGTTTATTACGTCAAAAGGATTACTACAAAAATACGCAAACACAACACTAGACACTATAAATCTTAAACAGATGTTACTACAAAAATGAAATTAATACTATCACGAACTGTTTAACATTATTGATAAAAAACACAAGCAAGAAAACATGCATCGTGGTGTCACGTTTTCCAGTTCCGCGTTCTCAGTCGCCTCGACGATCGTCGCAGCAGCAATTCCTGTCGCCACTCGGGTCAAGCCTGCGTACGTCTTGCATTACTGTCGTGCCTGTGGCGTCGGCGCGTAATATGTCACTTGATACAGTTTCATTTGCGCGCTGCTGCTGCTGCTGCGACGCTGGACAATTGCGCCGCGTTGAAAGGAATGGTTGAAAGCGATTACACACGCTGGCGAGCACACGCACCAGTTCCGTGATATCGTCGATGTTGGTCCTTAACATTACTCCGGGTCTGCATATGGGTCGACACCTTTCGCACATCCTAGTACACTGTGATAGCATCCCCTCAACAGGTTTCCTTTATCCAGAAACAGGCGTCGAGCTGAGTCCTAAGGAAACGGAGATCTGCGTCGCGATATGAACCTTATTGCTCAGGAAAAACTTTGCGTCTTTTTGCATATCCAACTTCTCCAAAAAGCTCAGCTGTCGCTAGGGAAGACGCGCGACAGCCTATAGAGTTCCTGTTGCAGTACTGACCTTTAAGGTCATCCAAGGTTGATGATTTTTATCTCATCTGAAACGGCGATTCCCTATTAGTGATTATTAGCAATCTTGGCCCTATCTCGCTCCGTTTAGCCGCAATACATGCGTAACAGACAGACGACAGACAGACATATCGTGTCATAGACGCGCTCTACAGCATAGCCGTAGCGCGTCAAAAATTTATCAAAAGCCTTCATCACTTTTTGAGCAGCAATATAGTCGACAGACAAACAAACAGATCGGTCAGACTCCGTCACACATACAGCCTTCTTTTTCCGTCGAAAGCACCGTAATAATCGTTGCTCGTTGATGATATGCGTCGTGCAGCATCGCATCAATAGTTTGCCTGCCATAAATGTCGTCGTCGTCGTCGCTCTCAAAGATTGGCTTTTCTTTACGACGATATAAAATGCATAGAACGGTATTGACAGGAAGTACGCGATATATTTATCTAGAAGCCGTTAACTTTTATGCTGCTCTGTACCGAATCACTTGTTGACAGTAGGCTATTCAGACAAATAGCTTAAACGACGGTCAAGAATTAGACCTAAGCAGAGAAAAAAAACTGCATGCATACAATGTAGTTGTATAGAGAAAATAATGAATGCGTAAATAATTAAACGTCATCGTTTAAAGTCATTAATGTACAAAAATAAGAAACAGTTGCAAGCTCTGACCATCAGCCTATACTGTAGCCTACGTAGGACAGGTGCCGGCGCTGCCTGCCCTGTGACGCCTATACGCGGCCACGTATATGGGGGTCCCATAAGCCTTGGTTTATAGAGCGACGACGACGACCAATTCGACGCGCTCTCGCTAGTGATATTGCGAGGGGCATTAACGCGTTTCCGGAAGCCAGTCGCGTAAGGCTTAGGTCTATATCGGCCGGCGACCGAGCGGACCCGGTATAGCGTCGTAATAACGGCGGAATGATGCAAATTGCTAATGGCAGTCAAAATCACTCGCGACCGGCTGTGCATGGCGACAGATTATGACGAACGAGCACCGATCGACCGCGCGTCCATTCGCCGCGGGTGGTCCTATACGAAGACTGTATAGACCTAATATGACATCTTGGGTGGCATACACGTCACCCTGTGTACGGACACCTTGGGTGGTGGTTCCTTGGGTGGCGGCGGGTCTCTCGTGCTAAAGGTAGCATTAATCGAAACAGAACATCAGCTGATGAGAATTTCCAGACCGCCGACGTTCAAACTACTAGAGCCAGAATCGTTTTCACGACATCAACCATTTCTAGAATTTGAGTTAAGTGGACCTAAGTAGGCGTATACAGTGCGACGTAACTGAACTGAACTGACATGGTTTAGTTTATGACGAATGGACAAACAGAAATGCATTACAGTGGGCATCATCTAACGGCATACGTGACTAAGCGCACGTACGCGTCAGCCAATGACCAATAGTCAGTTCGTCAAAACTTAACCGAGTCAGCTCAGTTACGTCGCTCTGCATGTGCCTAAATTAACAGCAGCAGCCTGGGTGCAGATCGCCCATGCTACCCCGTACCCCGCGACGTTTGGGGGCCCGCCGTCGCTCAAAAATATAAAGTACACTAGAATGTGCCACTTTTGTCTGAAAAATGAGTATAAAAATCACCCGAGTGACCGTGCGTCCGTCGGTGCGTCCAACTTTTCTTAAGCTATCTTCTTCCATCTTCCCTTTCCCCTTCCTCTTTTTCTTTCCCTATCCCTTTCCCTTTCCCCTTTCCTTTTCCCTTCCCCTTTTTCTCTCCTTCCCCTTTCCCTTCCTCCTTTCCCTTTTTTTCCTCTTTCCATTTCCCTTCCCCTTCCCTTTACCTTCCATTCCTTTTTCCTTCCACTTTCCCTTCCTTTTCCCCTTCCACTTTCCTTTTCCCTTCCCTTCCCCCTTCCTCTTTCCGTTCTTCCGTTTTTCTTTCCGTGTCCACGTCCGTGCGTCCAATATTTGAGGCGCCATATCTCCTAATGGTGCCAGATAGACGCATGGTCACCATGGACCACCTATAGGAAGTTGACACCCGGGAATCAAATGGTCACGTGACCCGTGACGTCACGTGGAACCAAAAGGTCAAACTCGTGACCCCATTATCTTTGAGGCGCCATATCTCCATAACAGTGCAAGATAGACGCATGGTGACAATGGACCTTTTATAGTAAAGACCTGGTGACGAATCGAATGGTCTCGTAACTGACAATGTTTATTGTTTAGTTAAAATAACACAGAAGGATGAAAGGATTATTGCTGCTGTACAATTTGAAATTAAACTGTTTGATTTTTTTCTACTGGTCTAAACAGCTCAATGATTATATTTATACGAACATATACTGTAAACTGTTGAAATGCATTGGACAGAATCCGTGTTCATATGAACATTATCTTGTAAAAAAATTCCAAAAAATTTTCTCCCCAGAGGGGCCGCGCGAGAATGTTTTCCCTGGCTCCGCTGTGGCTCTCGACGGGTCTGGTGCCGTGCTGTCCACAAATGTTCTACCATTACCACCCACAGTGTCGACACCCAAAGAACAACAGAAGCCACCAAATCTGCCCCATTATACTACTGGCAGTTATTGAACGAGCGACTCATGCAATCCGCAAATCTGATTATTAACCTATAGCCACCAGTACCGCGCAGCCACGGAGTGCACGGGCCGCGGGGAACAATAACTGTAGGTCTACCGCACGCGCGTCTCCAGTAGGCCGATACTATACTACGACGTCGGAGGCACGGAACAAATCGATTTCATTACCCATCACTTCTCTCGGGCGCGACGAAACTGCTCGGCCGTAAGTTGAGTTGAGCAATCTTTGCTGTGACTGGAGGAAGCTAGCGGCGACGAGGAGTTTTATTCTCGATGTCGCAGATGAGGGCACGCAGCAATGGACTGCGCCGCACTTACTCAATAAACCCAGTTCTATCAAGCCTTTAACTACGGCACAGACGTACGATATGCGTCCACCCGAGTGGCGACGCCAGACGTCAAAATTCAGTGGGGCTATACGACACAATCGAGACGTCGCAAGCATCAAGGAGGGTGGGAAATAGGAAGGGGCTAATCGTACATGGTTAACAAGCTACATTGGTATTTTTTACACAAAGTCAGAAACGTTCAGTATGAAGCTTTTAGCTGATGATGCCATCCAGCCAGCTTCAGCCTACCTCCATGGCCACATCAGCAATGAAAAAGCCGTAAAGTAGATGGGCCTACAATCTGTATTGTGACATCTGTCATAAAACGTATCAGCAGTAAATGCGAAAGTACATTTCTGAGAAACACATTTCTACGACACGCAATCTTAACTTGTGACCATTAGCTGCAAAACTCGCTTTTAATAAATAAAAGCATATGATATGTGCACAGTAGAGACTATATTGTGTTTGTACAACGGACATATCACACTAACAGGTCAAAATTCATGGGACAATCAACATCAGAACTGTATTGAAATGGAATGTCAACACTTGCACAACTTCATGAAGCCTCTACATTGCTCTGTATAATGTATTTCAATTTCGTGCACCTGAAAAACAATTCGATTTTCGGCGATTCACTTACAATCCAGTCACTTTCTAAGTTCAGTCATTATTTAATTTTTCTGTTTGGTTCCATGATAAAACAACATTTTTAAAGCGCATGTTAAGTTTTCTCATCACCAGCATCTAGCAAAAAAACTGCTTTGACGTCAACTTAAAAGCAAAAGTTAAAAAAAATTTATACTAGTTATACTAATTCGGTCAAAAGTACAGCCAAGTATTAATTAACTAGTAACTATATTACAATAAATTTACATTCTGAGTTTATTACTGTGCCCAATTTTTGTAAGTTCATAGCTTTGGTGCTGCTGGATGGGTGAAGGTATAAAGCAAAACATCTGTATGACCTATAAAACTTCTATTCCAGCAAATACCACACATTCACTGTTGAAGTCTTAATGTAACCTAGAGAAACTGTAGAAACTAGAAATACGTTCTGTGGAACGAAGTATCTGTCCCATTGCTATGCTATAGGTGTCGCATTTCAGCATTATACCCCGTTTACACGATCAAGCAAACAAGCAATCATCAAGCAAATGCATTCAAAATACATGTGCATGACGAGTGCTCTAATTCCTCGATGTTTGCTGGACATTTGCTTAATGTTCGCTTCATCTAGGCACGCTTTATGTATGCTTAATATTTGCTCGATTTTTGCTTGATGATTGCTTGATCGTGTAAACGGGGTATCACACTCTTACTTCATGGTGCACGTCCGCAAGGCCAACGTACAGTGTAACTAGTTGAGCGTAGATAGCGATCTGTAAGGTCACGATTAAATACACAGAAGTTCAAAAACGCAAAAAAATCCTATCGGATTTGAGGTATAGACTTAAAATGTAGGTCTACGCATGCAAACGTAAAATAACAGCAGACGCAGTAGCTGAACAAATTTAATATAAAAAGTAATAATGCAAACGCAGGTGGCACCCTCTGGCGAACACAAATATAATTTGAGATTGACATTTCGTTTACCTGTTGGAGATCGTTTATTTTTTCCAAATTTCTGGCATTTTGTTATCTTTTTTATACATGTGTAAATTAAATACTGTAGTGTATATCAATTCAGCCGTTTTGTTGAAATAATCTGCACAAGTGACTTTGTGGCGCAAAACGTTGATCGTTTGTGGCACAGCTGTAACTGATGAGCTTATTTCCATTGAAAATGCAGTCATCACAATTTTTGGGCTGAGGGCTCAGAATGGGCGATTAGATTATTTCCATTTTTGCACCTACAGCGGCCGCTATTTGAGCTATTAAGCGCCACTATAAGCCCACAGGATTTTCTACTATGGCGCAAGAACCTTCCCATTGAAAACGCATTACGAGAGTTAAAAATTGAAGTAAAATAAGAGAAGGAGTTATCAGATTTGTATCCCAAACAAACTCGACCTTACTTTTTGAACTCTCAATCACTGTGCAAAATTTCATCAAAATCAAATCAAAACTGCGGCCGTAGGAGTGTTTACAGACAGACTGACAGATTGACAGAAGTGATTTTATAATCTGTCCCATGCTATGCTATAGCAATGGGACAGATAAAAACTAGTGTATCCTAGAGAAACTGTAGAAAAAGTCAGTTGCACAGATACTAAAAGGAGCATTTAACTATTTTATTCAAATGTCTGCAAAACTGGGTAAGTTATAATTACACAAAACTGCATGCCATGTTAACAGATTTACAGACATAATTACATTTCAAGCAATTGCCGTGTTGAGTGCAAAACCTGTAAACTTCTGACACTTGGCAGCAAATTAGAACTTTTAGCACTTTCATGCAACCCTTAAACTTTATATGCTTAATAAACATTTTTATCAATTAGTCAACAGTTTCATTACTAAATGGCTTTAAAACAAATAAAGTTAAATGCACTGAAAGTCAAATTTTCAAATTTTACTGGCTGAACTCCGAATGTAACAGGAAAATTCTTTTAGCCCAGTGCTGACACAGTGTACAGCCGTCCACCTGGCCTTTGACCGGAAGTTGGCACACCAGTCATTACTGGGGCCCACAGTTTTCTGCGGGCTGCGGAATTTCCAGATGAGCCGTGGAATTTGCCCTTTTCGCGGAATTTTGATATTGCCACAGAATTTTACAGAAATTAATAAATGACCGATGATTTACCCGATCATCGGCTTTAGACTAACTATATCACGGAGAAAAATCAAACTGAACTGCCTAAAACTGTGTCCCTACTAATAATTACCATCGTATACAGCACAATCGTAAATTAACACAATGCGAATAATTGACAAATTGCACTTTTGACAAGAAAGAAAGATCGATAATCTCCTTTGTATGTCGCTACCATAACTAAGCGCCATGCCAGCATCCAAAAACTAAAGTTTTTTATACAAAATAAAGCTTAGTTTATGCACAAACAAAAGGCCGCGCTAAGCCGCGGAATTTAGACAATTTCGCCACAGTGAGCTGAGGAATTTTGCGAACTGGCCTGCAGAATTTCTTGGCAAAATTTACCGCGGAAAACTGTGAGCCCTAGTCATTATTTCCCTGGGAAACATTTGTGTCAATTATGGTTTTCCAATCCCTCTTCATCTTCGAGTTACGAGGCCATACGAGACGAACAGACAGACAGTTGGACTGACAAGCTGCACACTGCACAGAACGTCGACAAAGTAAGTCTAGATCTAGTCTGCAGTAGAAGCAGAAGCCTCTGGAGCCAGCAGCAACTGTTTGACAGCATTCTTGTATCGCTCCAAGGAGTCTAAATCTTCCATCTCATTCAACAGCGAGCTGATGGCTGTCTTGTACTCCGACACCTCGGCTAGTTCAACAATCTGCTCATCGGTCGGCTCTTCGGCAAGTGACTGTATGTATGCTGGTACGCTGTCTGCAGGCTGCAAACGTGACCTCTGTATGCACGCATCAATGCATAGATCTACAGATCGAGAATTCTGACTCAACATTCTAAGATTCAAAAAAATCTCAAGAATGCAACCAAAATTTAAACACAGTACAATGGCTGGACAAATAATCCCGGAGGACACTGGCAACTGTAAATAAAAAAAAATGAAAACCAAAACACCAACAAAATCAAATTTATAATAATCATCATCATTCAGCAGCAAAAGTTGCAGCAGCATTAGCAATTCACGCATTGATATATACCAGCACTTTGATAGCCACCACATCTGCTCCACAGTAAAAGCAGTCAATGACAATATGACTTATCAAACTCTTTCGGATAACTATCATACCTAGAGCTCGTAATGATAAAAAACTTAACCAGATTTTAAAAAAAAAAATTAATTGTAAATTTTGATTAAAACAAACAGTGGCTATTGTACAAAAAATGCATATTCTATCAACTTCGTAAGTCATTCAGCTAAGGCTGTCACAAATGCACAAAAACAGCAACTGGTCATTATCACTAGCAGTAAGGCCTAAGTGTTTGCTTTATCTAATCACAAAAAAACTGATTATCAATTACCAAATGACAGTCATCTACACTAAAATGCATTCTTAGTGATACGACATTAATCAAAAAATTAACAACAAAATTTATCAACGTTTAAAAATTACTAACAATAAATGCGTAACTAATTGTTGATTTCTGCAGCTCCAGTCATAACTGCAGGTTCCACGGATCAAAATGTCAACCTTACAAAAGCCGTGCTTTTGGACTTGAAGGTCCATCTACTTCTAATGCTCTCCCAAACATTCTTAAATGCAGCATACACTCTCTATCTACTTCTAGTTTCCATTTAAAACAGTGTTATTTCTCATTCTACTAGTATATCGAGCATGCTCGAGGTTACTGCAGTTAACGTGCTATATAAAATACTTCACTACTTGCTTACTTACTTACTGGGCTGTATACACAACATTGCAAACTGAAAAACTTGTCTACCGCTTTTCTGGCCTTGATCAATGATATCATTTTTGTCCGAGATTCATTGATGTCCCAGAAATACTGTTCCATATCAGCCAGGGTCTTCTCCAATTCCCAACCTTCCGTGTTCTGCACACATCCAAATAAATCCCCAGACGCTACAACCAACTGCATAACAACTATATTTTTTACCTTGGTCCGTTAGAAGAAAAATTAATTACACACCAATGCATCACTTCGAGAGTTGGCAACTTAGCACATTTGTATTGTGGATTCATAATATTACAATACTTATATTATACACATTAAATATATTACATTATTTATACCATATCTACATTTTATTACGTGCAACACACATGCATATATAGGCTTATATACATGTATGTTATAAATGACATACCAAGGTACACAATATTATATTGTTACTGAATGTACCAAGATAGTGGCCACTATAAACTCTATACAAAATTGTTAACTGGCCTATGCTAGTTTATCAGTATTATAACACTGTTCTGCAGTGCATCATATTTATTTATAAAACTACAGAGAACTAATGTACAATGTACATACCCATGATTCTCCGTAGAGTGCTGTAAGCAAGTACATCGCATGGTCGTAGTTCTGTTGTTTCAACGGACAACTAAACAAACAACACACAACCTGCTACTAACCACATAAATTAGCATTCTAATGAAGCTCCGCCCTCCTGACACAGTGCCTGCTGTCTGTTCCCGAACTCGAAAACACAAAGCTCTACAAAGTGCCAAATTTACTAGAAAGTTGCTAGTATCGCTATTGTGTGTAATTTGCAGACAACTTTTGAAGAAATGTCGAGATTACAAAGCCTATGTCAATGGTGCTCAAACAATAAATGTGCCATAACATGTAACAGTTTTGTTAATACTGTTTTCTTTAGTACTAAGTGGCGGAAAAACAAAACATTCAAAAGACGAAGACAAAAGTTCAAATTCACCTGCATGTACAACCGCAGCTCATACGAGGATTGTTGTAAGATTATGGTCTGACCTGTTGGCATAAAATAGCTTTCGTTGATGGACTTCTTGACATGAGTGCAAATTTTAAGAATTGAGGAAAACATAGACACGCTCATTTCATGCTTTTCACACAATATAAAAAGAAACAAACCTGAGAAAAGGCTGTTATGTTTGAAAAAAACTACATTCTCTGCACATGCAGAAGAGCAGCATTTATCCCTTACTAAGAGTAATCACTGCTGTCAAAATTTACCGGTCTGTTTCAAGTGTCAACATATCAGTAGCGGGGTTGTATCTTTCACCAGCCAGTCGAAGTAGCTTGTCCCTGGCATGATAGTCCAACGCAAGTGAACTCAGTTTTATCTGGTATTTAACAACAACAAGAAAATAACATGATTTTTACACACGAAAGCAGCTACTGCTTTCAGCACATCTTAGCCATCCCAATTCTGTCCGTCTGTCTGTCCATCACATGCGTGGATCAGTCAAAAACGGCGCAAGCTAGAATCACCAAATCTTCACCGTCAGCTGCCTGGAAGACTCTAGTTTCAGGAACCGTAAAGCTTTTCCACAAATTCGAAGGGGGTCACTCCGAATGAGGGCGATAAATGAGAGGGGGGGCAATTTTTTTTTTTGGCCAATAAGTCGCTGTATCTCAGTAATGGTGCAAGATAGGGCCTAGGTTACTATTAATCACTAACAGGAAGTCGTACACTGGCTCTCGATTGGCGCCGAATTCAACGACCTTGAATGACCTTGAACGCCAAAATAAAGGGTTTTATGCATTTTTTGGCGATTTCAGGCTGTGACACAAGTCTATATCATTCACAAGGTGGCACCACGGAACTATAGTTATGCGATCCAGATAGAGAATTTGGTATTTGTATGCTAACTTAGCGTGAACACCCCAATTTTCAGCTAAACTACTGAACCGGAACTGCCATATGCTTTCGCGCGTCTCGTGAGCATTAGCTTAAATTTCTTGTATAATAATGTGAATATCACAGTGACAAAGTAGTGGTAACAAAATTGTGCATTTTTCAGCCATTCACAGCAAAACTTTACAACAATCTAAACCAAGATCTTACACAATATGCATTATTTTGCATCACTATCACATCACTCAATACTGAATAGCTACTAAGAGTCAAGTAAACAGGCAGCCTCTATGGCTGCTGTATATAAAGCATATTAACTTCAATGCAATTATCAATAGTTGAAATGATATAATGTGATCACAAAACACAAGTTACTCAACAGAACAGCAAAAAAGGCAAAAAAAATCAACATAAGTAGTCAGTCAATTACTCTTATAAGAACACAGGAGTGAGTACAAACACATAAATCACCTTCTAACATAACCAACCACCAAGTTAACTCAGCCTCCCATCCCTCTGGGGTGAGTAAATCAAGTACAAGCCTACCTGCCTGCCTGGCACTAAGGTGGGCACATTCACCTGTGTCAGGTAGCAAGCAAAACCACATAATCACATATGGCAGGAGAGACTCCATAGCTCTGAGCTAGATTTCCATAAAAATTACACACCTTTTAACCTTAAAGTAAATTAAGAATATAAGAAAACTTCATTAACAATATTGTTCACTCAAGATCATAAGGCAGAATAATTCTGAGTGTTCAAATCTGACAGAGAACTTGATACTATCCTAGTCTGCCCCTGTTACTTAATCCGCCCTGTGACAGAACTCAGAACTTGCAGTATTAACCTGAAGAGTGACAACACGTGATCTAGGGTCCCTGAGTATTGAGCCGTCAGCAACTATATCTCTTGTGATGATTTCAATAGGAAACAGCTTGTCACAAATCTCGTCAGTTGACATTGCTTTTGGCCATTCGCTGCAAAACTCTACAACAATTTGGAACAAGACTTCATGCAAAGCAAACATTCAAAAATTATCAACCATGACTCCTTAGATCAGGCAATAATTAGTGTCGAAAAAAACAGCTTCAGCTCTAAACTAAAGTGTTAGATATATAAAATGCTGAAAACACACTTTACTGAAATTTCAGTCTGCCGTAGATATGTCATTAAATTGTGATGATAGTACATGTGCACCAATTTTTTTTTTTTTGGGGGGGGGCAGGTGAGCAGGAATGGGAACAGTTTTTCTACACAGTTATTTGACTAGGCTCAATTTAAATACCAAAGGCCACTACCTGGTACCATCACTTGGACATAAAAAGCAACAGCAGCAGCAGCAGCAGCATAAATAAAATAGCTAATTAATGATAAATAGTTAACTGACTGATTAACTGAATGTACATTGTACATGATATTTCTTACGTTTGATCGCTTTGCAGTGTTTTTTAACGTGAGCTGGGGTGAGGTGCAGAAAGTTCGGTATTTTCATCAACTCGGCATTCGCATACTTTCCCGGAGCAATCCCTTCCATCTCAGATCTCTGCAAAACGTCCAGTAATTTTCAATTAAAAGCAAAAGCATCAAAAAATGAATTACTGACAATCAGCCAATGAATCAAATCAGTCAATGAATGTAAAAAATTTGTACAGTGACTCCTATACAGTAATTAATGGTAGCACTTAATTAAAAACACTATACCCAAATGATATAACAAATCCATAGTAAAACCAAGAAAGCTGCATCGAAAAATCTAAAGTCCGTGTGTAATAAAAAACAAAAATGTTTTTAGATTGACAAATGAAACAAAACGTAATGAAAAACCATCCAAGTAATTGCCTGGTTTCCACTAGGTTAGTGTGGATTCAATACATTGTGCAGATAAAAAAAACTCTGTCAAAGAATAACCAAAGGAGTACTGTAAACAAACACAGTGAAGAATAACATACGTTAAAAGTTAGCAAAAAACACAACTGTGATTACCTCTACATAGCCTTGTCGAACTGGAAATGGCACGGCTGACCACTTGAAGGTGTGCGCTGAAGGCCACACGTTTGTCCAGTCTTGGTCGATAGGCATACTCTTGAACCTTGGAGGAGGTGTCTGCAAACAAACAGCTACTGAAATTTCCACATCACTTTAGCAACACTCGGCAAGTCATTTAGTCTAATACTGACTGAACAACTGGCACAATTGCAAATGCCACTTCCAAACAACTGGCACATAAAATTTATTTCTAAAATTAGACATTTTTACCCAACCACAGTCGGAAACCTTGACATGGTGGTCCGGTTTAGTGCTCCGAAAACCTGAAAAATTTTTAAAATCTGTAAAATAACAGCCAACGAAGCACCAACCATAACTTGTTAGAGCAGATGTGCTATACATAACCAGTGCTCACGAACTGGTTAATCTTCGGCTTTCACAGCTGTCTGCAGCTTCACAGCCGTTTATCTGCCTCTGTCAAAATTGATTACTTTTTTTATTTGTGTGATTCATCAAAAATGGTCTCGCAATTACCTTTAGTTTAAAGATACTATTTCTTTGAAATTAGTAGTAACATACATTGTATAACTACATTAACACACATCATATGGCATGCACTTGAGCCACAACTACTGTACTCCTATATGATCCTTTACTACACAATTGTCACATTGCATTTAATAACTAATGAGGCAGCTTGCCTGTCGTTTAGTTCGCTTTATTTCTTGCCTTGTTTCAGGAACTTTTGTATGCCCAGGTATAACAAGAACCCTGAATTCTTCATCTAAAGTACAACAAATAAACACAAGAACGTACACTGTAAATCAGGTCTCTTGAGCAAATAATGCAGAAAAATGTTACAAACACAAGCATCAGTTTTCAACTGCCAGACATGCAACATTACGCAAACATATAAGCAATCACATGATTAAAGTTTCACCGCGTCTAGAGAGCCGACAGTTGGCCCTCTAGGACACAGGCTTAAGAGCCGACAGTCAGCTTTCTGGGGTGCAATGCTATCTGTCTGCAGTGAAAATCCACAGAAAATAAGTGGGCGATTTTTGCTATCTGCTCTGAATCTTCTGAGCTTGCTGTCACTAATATAAATTTTGAAATTTCATAGGCCTACTTTCATGGATCTGTTATAATACCAATAGTCTAATCAAGTGCTTTCATATTAACCTCGTATTTATTTCCTGTACAGATTTTATTGATAATATGCAGCACGTCTGTATAACGGTTGATATTTTAATATTATTTTATGGCATATATAGCCTAGTTGACGTTTCTATTATTACTTAGCTGTGGCTTGCTATGGTTGCAATAAATTGCAATGTCTTCTGAGTTGTCTCACCGCGTGCATTATTACAGTTTGACAGAAAGAATTAATGAAAAACCAACAATGACATCATATTATATCACTTATGTAATCATAATCACGGAGCACCATAGTCTGAAGCACCAACTATATTAACTCACCAAAGAGCACAAAATAGTTCAATAACTACCAAACAACAGCCGACAGTCGACCACTAGCCTTTATGCTACAAAGCCGATAAAAGGCTATCAACCTATCCTCAAATTTTATTGATTCAAAAAGCGTTTTTGCAAAGATTTACATCTTATGAGTTATTATCTGTAATAAAATTGTTGGGTTTTTTGTTATTTTTCTGTTGAGATAGATTATTTTTACAGTAAAATAGCAAGAATTGACGTAGACATGGCATTATGCCTTTCAATAGCCAATGCGACGTCATGTATAATTTTAGTGAAATTCCGTTTGATGTAAAATATTATACAAACCTTTTTTGATTGTTCGGCATTGAAGTCATTTATTTAATCGTTTTAACTTAGCATCGTTCGAGTTTTTATGCAAGCAAAACAAAGTAACGTAATGTAGCCTATTTACAAGTCCCAGCTATAGTAATCATAGTGTGTCAATATTATACACTTGCTTATGCTTGTGTGTTCGATGAAATATCAGTGATTAAATGTGAAATATATGACCAGGTAATATAGCTAACACTAATCCTAACCCTAAAACCTAACACTAACCCTATCCCTAACCCTAAACCCTAACCCCAACCCTAACCGAATTTCTTGCTTACGAGCAATTTAAAGTGGCCCGGTGTAACAGCCATTGGTAACACGAGGCACTTTAAATCGCTCGTGAGCAAAAATTAAGCAAAAACCCGAAAAATTTTGTTTTAGATATCAACTAATAAAATGAAGTAGTATGCAAAAAAGTAATTTAGAACGCAGTGATCTGAGGACAGGTTAGTAACCCTTGGCCACAAAGCTGACTGTCGGCTCTCTAGCCTGTGTCCTAGAAGGCCGACTGTTGGCCCTCGGCGAAATCACACGGTCACTTACTCATAAATCTTGCAGTAATCACATCTTACTGCACATTTCATGAATCTTTGTCCTCGGAAATTTCATTCGATTTCTGGACATACTAACTTTCTAAAACAGTAAAATAGACTTTTTAACAACTTCAACACAAACTTCACACAAAATCAAAACATCACACTGGACAGTCATGGCAGTCGACGTCGTAAGCACCCGCTAATATAACGTAATGTAACGTAACGTCAAACATGTACATCAAATGCGCAGGCGTCTAAAAACCGAGAACGATCATGTTTAGATATTTAGACTCAGGTGTAGAATTAGGGTTAGTTTTAAGGTTAGGGTTAGGAATAGGGTTAGGGTTAGGTTTAGGGTTTGTAGTCACATTCAGTTGCAATGAAAATAACTAAAATGCAGTACGATCGGTGTCATAATCATTCTAGGAGAATTAGTGTTAGTTTTAAAGTTAGGGTTAGGAATACTGTGAGGGTTATGGTTAGGTTTAGGGTTTGTAGTCACATTTAATTGCAATCAAAATAACTAAAGTCCAGTACAATCGATGTCATAATTGTTCTCGGTTGATAGACGCTTGAAGTAAACAGCTGTGACGTAGAGATCGCATTGCGTGCACATGCATGATTTGTTGCAAAATAGTTAGAAAAACGTGAAACGATCGTCAATATTTTTTTTTATTTTCAGACTTTAGACATCGTTGGCAGTTGATTAATGTAAATGAAATCGAAAATTGGCGAGTAAGTGATCATGTGATTTCGCCCGGCCCTCTAGCTAGAAAGCCGTCTCTAGAGGGCTCTCTAGACACTTCGTTAAAGTTTTCAAAACGTCTACAAAATGGTGCATCAATTGATCTCTGTTCGTACATCGTTCAAGTTCAATACAACATAAGTTTATGTGCCAACAAAATAAAACTAATAAAAATAAAAATAAAAATACGAAAATAAACTACGGTTTCCGGAAGTGGCTTCGGCAGGTAACTGACCTTCCAAAAGTATCTCAGTCTGTTTCGCACACGAAAATAAACTGCCATGCAGCCATCTTCTGCATAGAAAATTGTTATGTGCAAGTGTTTTCGATAAGCGAATCAACTTATTAGCTTTATTCATTGTTATAGCAGTATTAATTTAT